>TARA_R110000851_G_scaffold92259_2_pt1 | contig 28200 bp, 21 predicted proteins | sample TARA_R110000851 | Tara Oceans TARA_R110000851 (sample SAMEA4397627) | marine metagenome | biome: Polar Biome; feature: [DCM] deep chlorophyll maximum layer (ENVO:01000326); material: water (ENVO:00002006), including particulate matter (ENVO:01000060) such as... | depth 17 m
CCTCTCGTGCTGATAGTGTTGAGGCTTAAAAAGGAAATAAATATATATATATATCAATAGCTTAACTACTAAACAGTCACAAAAAGCCGCCGCCGCCACTGTGCAGCTATCTCCCTAGTCGCAACACCCGCCTGAATCAGGAACTCAAAAGCCTCAACTACAAAATTCATTGCCTCGCAATCGTCCGGATAGACATGCGACAGAGCAATTTGGCTTGTCCGGCCACCAATCGACACGTTGAACACCAGGACAACGCAAACGCCTTCAACCGTTGGCGATATATCGACTCGGTATAAGCCAAGACAGGATCCGCCCTGGAAGACCTCCTGAAGGGCCTGAACCCCTGTGCTCATTTGCATGCTCGATCTGCTCTCGTAACCAAAACAGTACCGATATGGTCGCCCGAGGCTGGGAATACCCAAATTGATAAAAACAGGGGCAATATAAGTTGGGGTCAGGATGTTTTGTCTTGAGACTGCCGGAAAGGCCTCCACCTGGGCCGTGGTGATGTGCAAGGTAATAATTGATGTCTGCGCTAGGGTAAGTTCGAGATCTCGCCATACACGGGCTTGTAGGAGGTCGTGATTGTGAAGATTTTGTGATTGCTTTCTGGTGTGTGCAAAATTTGACCAATCACCGCTGGGGCTGAGGCAGTCTAGCTGGTGCCTACTTATCCACATGGCCATGCACAGATTTTGGGGAAAACTGGGGAGGAATGATTCATCGGGATTCTGAGTGCCCGGTCTCAGATGCTCGGGATCTCATGCATCATACCAGACCTGTAGTGGGGGCTACGATGCAACGGACTACGGGAATACGTTGCATCGCAGGGTGTGAGCCGAAACAGCAACTTGTACCCGGTAAAACTTGTTCAATGACTGAAACAATGCAAGCGTACAAAGGCAGGCTAAGACGCCCGAAGAACTTTTCCTAAGCGTATAGCGTTGGGTCAGAGAGATGACCGGTAGCTGGTTGGTCAGATAACAATGGAACACTGTTTGTTCAACGCTGACCAAAAAGATGTACTCGCCTCAAAATACGTCCTGCTGAACTGTAGGCTACTCGAAAGTGGGGCGACAGAAGGCGGATAGATGAAGTCAACAAGAAGGCCGCAGGTGTACAGATAGCCCCTGGGTGAAGCACCATGTTGATCGCATAGTGCCATTAAGAGGCAAAAGGGCTGGTGGGCTTCATGTGCATTATAACCATCAGGTCATTACAGCGCGAGACAATCAGAGAAAATCAAATAGGTTCGAGTTGCGAAGACATGAACAGATGCCACTCGCTCTCAGCGGATGTTATTTCCGTCGACGAAATTGCCTAAGGCGAAATGATTTTCTGAACTCATCTTCAGTAAAGTCACCTTACTCCTGCACCTGCAGTCCATACACGCCGGAAAACTTCAAAGCAAGCCGCTCCCTGTTACGCTCCTTGCATACTTTAAAATCAAAGTGTTACAACCTCTCAACAAACTTAAACCTTGTTCCGCTTGCGCGACCCATAATTCAAAACCCGCAGCTCAGAAGAGATCCAGTTCCTTCTCAATTCGCTGCAGCTCAAATGTAATCCTGTTCATAAGCGCATAAAGAACATCGTAACCCTGGTGCGTCTTCTTAAATTCGTGACCGTGATAACCACGAAAGACCATTCCATCACAATGAAATGCAAAGTCTCGCTTCCGGTACTTGCTGCTGTGCAGGACAACAATACCTTCACCAAGCGACACACCCTCAATCGTAATCCAGTCCAAAAAAATACCATTCAACTGAATGCGATCATCACACAGCATCATCAACTTCACAGGGTGGCTCGCACTTACTCCCGGCGCTGAACCATAAACATCTCCATTCGGTAGTGTAGGAGGGAAATATTTACCGTCACCCAAATATCTAAATTCCACAGGTTACTCTCTCGATTCGTCAGGCAATTCTTTGCCCAGTACAAAACACGATAGGCCCAATGCCATCTCAACAAGTCGAGCAGCAAGAAAGCAAACTGAACTCACACCAGTGATCCCAAGGATTACTATCAGGTACATATAAGTCGAATAGCCCAATTCCGGCATCAGGGACATCACGGCTTAACCTTCTTGGGCTGTTCCTTGTTCGGGGGAATAACACCAGCTTGAGATCGTAGTGAGGTTAAACAATCCCGGCTCCTCTTCAGACTCAATACCGTCTGACGCCCAAGACAAGTGCAGTATTTCCATGCCGCAATTGTCAGCACAGTCGAAAGTAGAAGGGATAAAATCAGTTCCAGAAATAGATTCAAGTCGTTGCTCATGGTTGAAGAGTTAATGTCCCCTGATGGTACCGCGCACCATTGTCGATCCCAAGCGATCACTCCCCTTTTCGGTTGCTGCCATCACCACCCTTCTTTCCGCATGCGCGACCCGGATAATGACCAGCCGAAAAAGGTACCGCTCTGCTTATCTTATCTTTAAGCAGAGCAGTCTCCGCTCTGTCCGTGGAGGGCTATGACCTTACAAAACTAGATTATATGCAACATGCTGATATATATAGGTTTTCTGTTGATCCTCAAGCCTAATCGAAACGCCAACCGAAAAAGCACGGTCAGCAACCGAAAAAGCCAACCGAAAAAGCACGATCAGGAACCTGAAAATGGGATTAGGTAAAAGAAAAAGCACCTATAAACAGATGGTTATAGCAACCAAACAACTTTAAGATCCAACCGAAACGATCAGGAACCATGCAATCGTTTCGGTTGGTGTTTCGGTTGGGTATCGAGCGTAGCCCGCTGTACCTGGCTGGGATTAGGTTTTGATCACGGGCTTACCGCAGCTGCACATTGGAGGCCTTTGTGGCGACATAATGACTCGCAAACCGCACTTGTCGCATTTGCCCCACATGAGCTCGCCAGATATTGTTCCCATCATGATGTTCAAGCATTCATTGATCTGTAGTTGATCGGAGTCTGGTACGCCGATGAACTCAAGCATGCTCTTTAGCTGGCGGTATGAATACAAGGCTGCCTTTGCATTTGCATTACCCCTAATTGATTTCCCAACGATGGTGTAAATGAGCATAAACAGTGTCGCTTGCATTGGCGAGCGTGCAAAACTGGTTTCTACGATAGGTGTTCTTCCACGTTGTTTGTTGATCGGCTTTTTAGTTTTGCGTGTGAGGCCACGTGATGCGTTAGAAACTTCAACCAAAGAAAGGCCTGTTGCGTTGGCAACGTATGCTGGGCGTACTTCAGCAGTAAGCATCTCGATCATCTGATTATGGATCTCATGCGCTGTCGTTCCATAGTCACTCAAGAACCCGTCATAATTAGAAGACACATAGTCACCCTTGCTAAGCCCGTTTAACTCGGTGTTAAGGATTAAGCATGTGTTGTATATAGCAGACTCAGCTGTATTATCTTTAACAAGACTCTTCGGGTTTATGTTCAACCTTATTGCGAATCTTGGGCTGTCGCATGCTTTAATTCGTTCGATCAATGTCAACCCATTGAACCAGTCAAACTTTTTCTTGGGTACTCCAAAAACAATTAGTGAGTCAGTCTCAGTCGTTTGGATGTAGTGACATGCTTCAGACGCAATTGTGAGGTTGAGTGAGGCTCTAGCAAAGTGGGCATCATCAGGCAGCTCTTTATACGTTTCCGTTGCGATTGTGAAGCGCAAAATTGAAACGGGAATTCTATCCCATGCTTTTATTGTGTCGCTTGACGCTTCTAGAATGTTTAATAGCCACATTCTGTGTTCAGCAGAAAGCCGTAGTCCGGACATCGAAGGGTAATTGATATTTGCACGATCGAGCCTTGTTGAAATATGCAAGAAACCTTCATTAAGCCCTCTAATAACCCGCATTATGACCTCCTCGCCAGGTTCTTCCAAACGGCTAATACACGCTCTCCATAAGCTATTGCGTCGTCCTTTCTTTCTGGGTTCATGGTGTGATAACCACCGATTCCAAGTCTCAGATCACTTGGAAATGTTTTGATGGAATTACATAGAATTTTGGCGCCAGTTTCGATATTTGTTTTCAGGTCTAAAAGGTCTTCTGGTTTGTCTACGAGGTGACCGTTCCAGCGGTAATTTATCTGCATTGCACCGATGTCAGTTAGCCTGTCTTCTTCAAGGAATATCTTCAGGTACTGTTTTGCATCCTCAAGCGTTTGAGGGTAGAAAGCTCCTCTAGGTTCATTCCGTAGTGCGTATGCGTGTGGGCTTATATAGCCTTGAGTTACACCTCTTCTGGACTCAATTAACGCGACTGCGTATAGGAGTTCGGCGTCGATATTGCAGCTTGAATTCCGAGATGCCTCTGACCACACAGTGCCTTCAAGTAGCCCGTTGGCGTGGCTGTTGAATGCTGTTACTGCGCCAGTAAGAGCCGTAATGACGGCAAGTGTCCTGCACATTTTCATGCTCATTTACCTTAGATTCACCCCAGTCTATGACCGGGTATGAAAATCCCAAATCTGTATTGTCCTCATTTGTAGCCTCGGGTTTTGCTAAATGCTGCCAGATTCTGGCGTATTTGCCGGGATTTTGGCTTAGGGGGTTTCGTAAAATCTGACCCTACCTTCCATCCGGAGAATTCTGTGATTTCCTTGAACCTTGATTTAGCTCACCTAGACAATGCCTTGGGTGCGCTCGATGACGATTTTCGCGCGTTGACAGATGAAGCTAAGCGTCTTGCGTTTGAGTTCCTGCAGATTGGTGCTGAGAAGAAAGTGATCTTGCCTCTGGTCATTACTGTCACAGAGGACAAGCGCTTCTGTTCGACATCGATCCGTTGGTCACTTGTCGAGTACACGTTCAGTAAAGGTAAACGTAAGGCTTTGCATAAGCGCCTTCGCAAGGGTCGAGATACGCACAAGTACAGCGAAAGCACCTTCGCAGGGATTGATCCTGAGTTTCGGTCGGTTGCGCTTATTTACGAGGAAAAGCTGGCGGTTCTCAGGTATGCGTTGGCCAGAAACCGAGCTGCAGCAACACTGATTGTTGTGACAAAGAAAGGGATTGCCCGTATGGACGGTGTTCACTGACTAGAATGCCGCTAGTGCTGTTAGAGTTATCCCGTTTTCGAGGGCGACTTTCTGGCATCTGTGACTTTCCGTTGGCTAGGGTTCTGCCATTTGCATGAGATGATAGGTGTATTGGAAGCGTCCGACGCGGTGAGTATTGACATGAAAAACGGTGTGAAGTGTTACTCGTGTGATAGCCAGGTGATGCCTAGAGTGGTATTTCGCCGTAGTGTTTTCCGTGGTGGTATGGCTGTTCCTGTTGAGAGTATTTGCCCTGTCTGTATGGCACGATTGGATGGGAAGGCTGTTGGGACTGTTGGCATCCATTCGTTTATCGGTGCGATCGTGGATCTGTTTGCCATTAACCCATTGGCTGGGATTCTTGCGGTTTTTCTTGGTATCCCAATGTGTTTGATTGGGGTCGCGGTTTTGCTTCTTGCTGCTTTACAGATCCCTGTAGGATTTATTATGTTCCTGAAGGGTGCGTCTATCGACGAAGTGGTTTCGCAGGTTGGGCCAGTTATGTTTTTGGGGTTCGTCGTGCTGTGCGTGATCCTGTATTTTGCCCATATACCGTTCACCTTGATCTCAATAATCAAGGCACAGATTCAAAGCAGAAAAAAATAATCGTTTGACTGCTCGCTAGACAATATGAACCCGGCCTTAGCCGGGTTTTTGTTATGCGATGCTTGGAGGTTTCCCGCTAGCTTCTTCTGATTTCACATTTTTCTCGGGTTGGTCGCCGCTCATGGTTGGGGGGGGTTGTCCGGCGCCCTGCTTGTTGGGTGTGAACGCCAGCATGTCATCAGGCGCATAGGCCTTTGCTCCCGGCGTCGTCGTTGTACCTAAACTCACATTTTCAGGCTGATTTGGTACATCTAGGGATTCACGGTCCCTAGTGTCAAAACTCGGCAGCTCTTTACCATCATGCAAAGCCTGTTCGTGCGCTCTTTCTGCTAGCTCAGCTGCATGCACTTGTTCAGCTTGCTTTCTGTCAGCCTCTTCTTCCCAAGGAGTTTGGATCGGGATATCGGAGTCGCGCCACTCTTTAGGGGTGGTCCATACTTCGCCTGTTTCTGGATTGGTTCGCTGCCAATATTCCTCCATGTCAGGAGTAGTCCGTTGTTCCTCTTCCTGTAGTCCAAACTGAGCCTTCGTTCCATCGACTATTCTGTCCCAACTTTTGCTCAAAGAGTCAGTAGAAGCGTGAGCTGACTGTGCTGAGTTCTCGTTGTGATCACGAATTGGGGAAGGTGAATCCACTTTGTCGAGTTCCACCTTCTGCACGTCATCAATGCTGTCTATGTAGGCGTTTGTGCCTTCGTTGTGGGTCTGCACCGCAGCTCGGTGTTCTGTTGTCACTGTTTCTAGCTGTGTGCGGCCTTTGTCTACGATGCCTTCATGACTATACCCATCCATTGCCCCGTCAATCCGTTCCGCATTGTCTGATCGAGCAGCGTTAAATCTGCCTTCTAGTCCTTCATACCCACCAGGCGCACCTATTTCCCGTTCCGCCAACCATTCATTCTGACTTGAGTTCCCCGTGGTAGGTCTAATGTCGAATGGATTGAATTCCGAGTTGACCAGCTCACCGAACCTGTCTTCATTTTTAAGAGTCAGAGCTACCGCGGCCATTCTCGCTTCTGAGTCGTCGGTGGTTATGCCTGTTTCACGAACGCGCTGCAGATTCGATGAGTATTGATCTCGTTGTTCAGGCGTTGTGAAGAACGTGTCCTGGGCGTGAAATGCCGCATCCTCCCGGCTTGAATTGTTCGCGGTGCTTGCGTGCCGTAGGGAGTTTGAGGCTACCTGTTTCAAATCAAGTGTTTGCTGTGCTGCCAGAACATCACTGTTCGCTGATGCTTCTTGATACTGCTCAGTCGCCTTCCTTGCTTCTGAAGCTGTTTGACTGATCTGTTGAGTGTTGGTAACACCCATCTCTGATGTCGCTCCTGTTAAAAACCTTTCACCTGTTTCTAGTTTGTCGGATTGGCTCGACGACGCCCCAACGATGGAGCTGATCTGGGCCATAGCCTGTGTTGCTTGTGTCTTTTGTTCTGCCGAAAGGTTCTGATACTGCTCGCTATCCTGGACAGACGCTCCAGCTTGGATTCCGAAATTGAATCCTAGCCCTGCTTTCCCGGTGTAAACGCCGGAGGCAATTTGGCTCTCAGAGAAGCCAAGTGACTTCAGGTTTGATGAGGCTTCGTTGAACGATGAGTTTGAAGACAAATTCATTGATGAAATGTCTTGCTGTCCAAGTGAGCTAACGTAGTCACGTCCTGCCGAGGTTTTCATGGCTTCTGAAACGCCTGACCCTAGAGCATTTGTATACCCTTGCATGCTTTCGTTGGCGTGAGTGCTTGCGCTTTGCACGCTCGCTTCGGATGCCTCTTGCCCGGTGAACTGCACTGATTTTTCACGAGTACCAGTGACGGATGCACCTTGCGAAGTATGGTCTGAGGTGAACATTGCGTTGGTTGCAAGCGCCGGACTGCTTTGCTGCAGGCGGGGAGTCACATCTTCTGACTTGAACTTATCACCTTGCGAAATGTTGCTCATAAGCGTGCTTGTTACATAAGCAGATCCAGAAACGATAGCCAACGCCAATACTGGGACTGAAGCTGCCAGGTACCCACCAACACCAAGTGCCTTACTAATCGCGTGGTCGATATCCAACACCTGAGCGAGAGCAAACCCGGAAGATGTCGGATCGTAGCTGTTTAAGATTGGCTCGATCTGCGCGCCGGCATACCATAGGGTAAACGCATTCACTAGGCTCAGCAGTGGCATCCACAGGCCTACGGTAAATGGCAGAATGAGGTACTTGCCTAGAATACTGACGCCAAAAGACCCGAGTACGAGTGCGAAAGCCATGAATGGCGTGATCCCGTACAGGAGTCCTTCAAAGAAGGCGATCATCGGCTTCATGTAGTGTTTGAAGATGTCACCACGCGCCGCCCACTGCATTTCCTGTTGGTTGAGGCTGTCGCGGAGCGCCGCTGCAGCTCTAACGCCGTGCCAGTGAGCAAGACCGTCAGCACGTCCATTGTTGAATGGCGTCATCAGTGACGAGGTGATTGCATACTCTTGAGCTGATTTTCCCGTTATCCCAAATGCGTCAATGGCTTGTTGTGTAGAGACAAGCAACTGGGCTCCATTTGTCATCCGACCTTGTTTGAAGTCCGAAGAAAACCCCTTCTCAAGCACCTCTTGCATCATGTCCGGAAGTAGCGCCGCGTATGAAGTAAGTAGGAACTGTGACGACTCTTTGCAGCTCTTCATTGCCGGCACGCCTGGACCGGCCGTACCGTCATAAACCGGCGTGTACTGCGACTCCCTAAAGCTGGCAATAGCGCCGAGTGATCCTTCAGCAATGCCATTTGACGCTCGTTGACGTTCCTCAATTCCAAGTACGTCCTGCTCTGATGGGTTGGCTACGCACAGCACAACGTGTTGGTTGAGGGTCAGAGGGAGGTTTTTTCCTGACCCTTTGCCGAAGTTGTTGAAGGAATCAAGTGAGGTCGGGTTTCTAAGGGCATCTCTTACAGCAGACATCGTGTACAGGCTGCTGAATAGCCCGTATTCGGTCATCCCTGGTGTCGACATTGCTTGTTCAGTTGTCTGAGCGATGCCGTAGGAAACGGTTGACAGTGTGCTTCCTACGAACGCGACCCCAATAGGAATGTTGTCGACAACCCGCGCTTCAGTAGAAGTCGTGTCCTGAATGACCACGGTGGCCACAGGACCAAAGAAAATCAAATAAATAACCACAAGCAAAGCCGGCTTCTGGAAGCCGATTGCTTGATTCTGGAACACAGCCTGAAATGCAGTTAGAAGGACGCCGATAAGCGCCCCAATCTTTGCAAGATCTTCTGCGCGGCCGCTACCAGTGATCATGGCTGTGCTATTCAGCATGATCTCAAGAAACTCAGGCGAGCCGGCAGTGTAAACAGTAAAGTCCATGAGTAGCCTTTAGTTTGAACCGTTAATGTTTGCGCCGTTATTCACCCGGCCGCTGTCTCGTTGTGTAGAGATCTGTTGAATCTTTGCGAAGTCACCGATCGGGTCGGATGCAGAGTATTTTGTTTGAGTGAGTACCCTGGCCTCATCGAAAAGAATTCTGATTCTGTCGTCGATGTCATCCTTGAGCTTCTGGGCATCCGCCATTTGCATCTCCGCTACGCCTCGTGAGACAACGGTTAGCTGCCCTTTAATCAGGTTCAGCGATGCTTCAAGCGCGATGATATTGATGTGCTTTGATAGGTAGGCGTAGGCCGCTTCTGGGCCTGCCAAGTGGATTATGCTATAGGTCAGCGAGCCAATTCGTGAGCTGAACAGCCAAGCGTTTGATTGCTTCTCTGCCGTAGTCAGCTCATCACCAGCCTGGATTCTTTCAAACAGGTTGCTTGCTCTAACCGACTCGATAATCTTTTTGGCCAACCCGTCAATTCCAGAGATAGTTTGTGTGCTCGGATTTAGGCAGTCTTCGTCACAAGAATAGACGGTGATTGGCTCGGTCGTCCCCTCTACAAAGATCTCAAGTGTTGCGTCATCAAGAGGAACGATTGGTGATGTTGTGAAGTTTTTGCCACCCTCTGAGTCGGTTGCATACGAAACGAGGTATGAGCCGGTTAGTGACATCATAAATTCAGCGTTCTCCTGGCTACCATAGAGATACTGGGAGTTGAACTGCGACTTCTGCATTGCACACCACAGGATGTTGCCCATATCAGCGCACAGATCCGCGGCGCCGTTTTCATAGATGCGTTGGGCCGGTGATTCCCCAGAAACCCTTTTGCTGCCAAAGAAGTCTGAGGCTACGTTGCTTGCGACCCCTTTGACTGCTGAGCTCAAGTCACGGTTTTCCTGCAGTGCTTTCGCTGACTCAGTGACAATCCCGGAAGCGATCTGGCAAGAATTCAGCATTGCCTCATTCATCGCCTGCATGCCGTCCCTGAGCTTGGTAATAACCCCGCTGGTTTGTGAGTCGATCGCTTCAAGAGCCATATTGAATGCAAACGCTGACGCTACGCCTGCTGCGTTCGAGGCAATGTTTCGCATCAAACCGATGAACTCTTCGGCGTTGATGAAGCTGAAGCTACCCATGTACATATTGATGCCGCCACACCCGCCCTTGGCTGACGGAGGGGTAAAATGCACCAATGAGACAGTGCTGATTCTGTTCCGTAAGGCTATGTTGCCCCCGGTAATAACCCCGGCCGTAGCTGTCTCGTATGCCCCAGGCGCTGTTACGTTCACCATGCTGTTGAACATGGCGTTGACCTGTTGCTGGATGTTCGCTGTTGCGGTGCCAGTGATTGTCATTGCTAACGCGGCGGTCAAAATTTTGTTTCTGGTCCTTGGTTTCACTTTATTCCCCACTGGCTGTAAAGGCGTTCTTGGCTTCTGCACGCATCAGCTGGACGAAACTGTTGGCATCGTTTGCTATGTCGCTAGATTGATTACTTAGGGCTTGGTTATCGATGAGCCCTATGTTGTTGATTCGTTCGGTCGCGTGAAGCTCGTTTTCTGTAATGATGTTCAGCCGCTTGGATGCATTGAGGATTCGCATAGAAGCCGCCTCCATTGATACCGCGCTGTAGCTGACTATTTCTGTGCTGTTTGGCGGCAAGGCAATGGCTATTGCAGGGGTTGTTAGTACCCCTAGATGTTCTGCAAGGCCTGAGTCGTACTGTGTTGGCCCGAATGGGTTCCCTGGGAGAGCAGCGCCGTCCATCGATACGGCCATCACTGTGAACTTGTACCGGTGCGCTAGTGATTCCAACGAGCTGATTGTTGGCCCGCACATACGGCAATTGTTGCCTTCGTAGAAGAAGATCAGGGCAGCTTTACCGGCGATACGCTCAAGCAGCATGTCCCTTTTGCCTACTGCGTCTTTGGCGATAGCTTCTGCTGCAGCATTTGAGGCGGGCGACCGCAAATCTTCATCGAGGAATGGATCAGAACTGATAACCTCGTTTGTACGTCGCGCAAACCGTTCACTCATGTCGAGCATCAGGCGCTGCGCGTAGTAGTACGCTTGGATGTTTTCGTCTGTTGGGTCTTCGATTGCCTTGTCGCGGAGCATGGGGAGGTTGGCTCGGATCCATGCAACTGACCCTACCCTTGGCTCTAGCTCTTCTGGTTGTGTGGTTTCTAAGGCTGCAGGCTGTTCTACAGGCACAGAAGCCTGTTCTGGCTCTAGCTTTTCCTCTGGAGCTTCCTCAGCCGGCTCTTCGTACCAAAACCAGCCGCGTTCTTTATCCTGGTAGAACGAGTTTCCGGGTATCGACGTGTCAGCCGTGACTGCTGCTGATGATGTCGCAGCCACGACAGCGAGAGCTGCAAGTGTTTGACGGTTCGAGGCCATAGGGATTTCCATTTTGGATATCCTCATATTTTCCCAGCCCGGGCCGAGGTGTTTTGGCTTAATTCCGTCAGATATAGGCGAAAAAAAACCCCTGCTAAGCAGGGGCTAGTTTATGCAGCTCTAAGATTGCTGAATCGTCGCTGGAAAGCCGACTTCCCCTCCATGAGGAGCATGTCGTTCCAATCAATCCCTTTGTTGCCTTTGGGGATTGGTGCGCCTGGTACCAGAATTATTACCTCGATACCCTTCAGCGCCAGGTTATCTTTGAGTAACCGTGCCGCCTCTTCACCAGCTTTCGACCTGTCCTTGTCTGCCCACACATACACTCGTTTAGTCCCTTCCCGAGGGATGAAGTTAGCGAGTAGATATGCGTTGACCATTGGCCATACAGGCATTCCAGTAGCTGTTTCGATTGCAAGTCCGGTTTCAACACCTTCGCAGATGTCTACTTCCTCACCGTGAGGCGACGTCTCGATACAGCCACCAACCAAGGTACGATCAGACGGGATTGCAAACATTTTCTTGCTGTCACCACTGCAGGCCTTCTCCCCTTTATGGGTGAGGTAAATCCTGTGAATGGTGATGCCCTTGCCGCTTTCGTTTCTGATGAGTGCAACGATCGCCGGGATGGTTTCTTTACGGCCGTTCTCATGTGAGAAGATCAGTTCCGGGTGGAATCTGATTGACCGATCCAAACCTTCACGGTCCCAGCAGAGGATACCCCTTGAGCGCAGATACAGCCGAGCTGGCTCGGCTATCTGTTCTGTGAGGGGTACTGTTTGTCTCCAAGTGGATTGCAGCCAGTTGATGATCCATGCGTTCGACGGCCCCTTTGCATCTTTCTGGGTACGGCGTACCGGCTTTGCCGGCTGCTGATTATCTGTGCTGCGTCTTCCCTTGGGATCCTTCACCCCTAGAAAGCCTCCAACCTGCTGGAGTGTCTGGTGAAAGCCCCAATTGTTGACCCACTGGATCAAGGCAAAACCATCTGCCTTGAATCCGCACTGCTGGCAAACTCCCCCGCTTTTCGAACCCGCTGTTTTTGCGAAGATTCGAAATCCGTCTTTCCCCCCATGCACAGGGCATGGATAGGACTTACCGGGTTTTGTTTGAGCAGTTACGAGCTCAGGTGCCAGTGATTGGTAAATTGCCAACCAAGCGCCTGCAGCGGCTTCCTTCACATCGTCTTTGTTTGGTGCATACAGGTCGTTTGACATGGTGCCTCCAGTCAACGAGTTAAAGAAAACCCCACCTTGCGGTGGGGTCGTGCAAATCACTCAGGAAGGACAGTTACATCCCACTGGTTCCTGTATCGAGTCTCCCAGACAGTCTCCCTGTTATATCCGTTGGTGACGGATTTAGGGACACGAATTGGAGCCTTTCCGAGGAAAGTTATCTCTATGGTTTGGCCTTTTTTAGCTCCAGATTTCTTCAAGGCTGATTTCAGGTCGACTCCCCAGATGAGGTGATTGTCGAGTCTCATAAAATAGCTTCCGCTATTAGCCTTATCGAAGCGATATGGAGCTTTACCACTACCGAGAAGAACACCCTTGAAAGGGACTCCGGCCTTCCCCACAAAGGAAAGCTCGGTTGCATCTTGGTGAGTGGTTATTTCTTTCTGGATTGGACCTTCGTCAACTGCTATTGCTTCAGGCTCCGATTCGACTCGCGCTTCGGACATGGGCGCTTCTGAAGGCTGATCTTCCAGTTGAGTTTTTACGTTGTGCTTACCCAGGCGCTCAGGATTGAACGTCCAGTTAATTGCAACGCTATGACTCTGTTTTTCCTGTTCGGGAAGCTCGGCTTGAGCTTCCGGTAGCAGGTGGTCTAACCGTTGTGAAACAACGGCCATCCCATGACCAATACGAAGGTAGGTCGGAACATCAAAATCGACTGCAACGCCCATTACAAAGCCTCCCGATCATATCCGCGACGCAGGTATGTGGGGATCTCGTAATTGTCATAGTCGATCTGCTTCGCGCTGCTCCATACCGATGTGCTGGTAGGGGTAGCGTTAGTCTTGCGGACCTTCTTGCGAGGGTTTTTGAGGTTTGCGTAGATTTCTGTGCGGATCGAGTTGAACGCCATTACGGCACTCGTACCACCAAAGAAAACTACAACTGCAGCGATTACAACGATGGCAATTACAGCCGTACCAGCAAAGTAAGCGTAGAACGCGATCTCACGAAAAAGCTGCTCGTTAATTGCAGCAAGCGAAATTGCGAGGACAAATCCTACAGCGAGACTAATTGCAGTTTTCATGGTTTCTCCAATTTTAAAACGGAGAAACCCCCTATCGGGAGAATCCCCGATAGGGTTGATTTACAGAGCCAGGGTAACTGGTTCTGCCTGACTAGGAGTCAGGATTTTGAGAGGAAGGCATAGGCCTTACTCGGTACCCTAAAGCAGATGCTTGTCGGGTGGTCTACTGGCCCTCACATGAAGGTCAGACAGATGCTTTGGGCGATGGCCCGGTGATTTGAGCTGTGCTTTTGCACGCAATTGAGCGAATTTTGCCCACTCAGTGTGCATGAGTCAATTCGCAGCGGAATGTTTATTTGACGCCAATATTTGACGTATTTCCGCCTTTCAGGAGGTTTCCAGCATGGTGAAATTATGAGTGCCACCAACCAAATGGAGACTCTTCATGGCAACCGCACAACCGAAGAAAAAGCGTTACGTTTACTCTACCCCATCGCTGGACAGCGTTCTTCAAGTAGGCAGTGAGCATGCTAAGGGCATCGTTGTCCGAATCCCGGGCCGCACAACCGCGCCGCCATTCGCAGGCGTAATCCCGGCCTTGTTTGCGATCGACGTAGTGACCCGTCAGCTCGGTAAGACCAACCGCGCCTTTGACCACAAGGCTGTGACTGCTGCGGTAGATGCGAAGCTGCAGTCGATCGAGGATGACTTCAATGCTGAGATTGCACGTCTTGAGACGTTCATAAAAAGTGAAAGCATTACTGCCCGGGCAAGCTATAACAGTCCAGTTGATTTCACCTTCGAGGTTACCACCCCGCAGATCCAGCGCGCGGCTGCGCTCGTCACCAAGCTCGATCAACTGGTGATGCTGGTCGACACACTCTGGCTCACCGGCCGCTTGAACCAGGACGAAGCAGAAAGCTACAAGAACATGAAGGCTAAAGTGTTGACTAAAGGCTTCCGAAGCCTGATTTCGACTGGCTTTTCAGCCCGCAAAAAGGCGTTCGATAAAAACACGCCGGAGGCTCTTGAGGCTCAGAAAGCGATTATCGAAGCAGAGGAGAAGTCTGCAGATGATTCAGCTGATGATGCCGATCAGGTAGTTGCTCCTGCCGAGAGCAAGAAAGTTGCTGCCAGTGCTTGATGTAAACGACGTAGCGGGCTCAGCCACTGAGCCCCCGGCATCTTCCCGCCGCAAGCGCACTTCGATTCGGGAGAATGTTCGTAAGAATACGGTCGTCGCGGACACTGCCCGGGTTGAGATTCCATCTCGGGCGGCTCCTACCTTTCATAAACCACCGCAACATCAAGCTGAGCCATTCTGGGACCGAAAAAGCGTTGTCTTCGTGTCCTGGTACTGGCCAGCATGCATCTTGTCAGGGATTGCCTTCGGTTACCTGCTCTTCGCGCCCTGATTTGCTCCGCAGACGGGCTGTATGGCGACGTGCGGCCCAATACCCACCTTTGATCTTATGCACTACCAGGCGCCGATAGACGCTGTTTGCGCCGCCGCTGGTTAGCACAGGCGTCTTGTTGCTCTGGATCTTCTTCACCAGCCTCCAGATTGAGTACACGCGCTCTGGTGCTTCACCTTCAAAGGTCGCAGTACCTGCCATCGCAACGTAGCTGAAGATCTTCTGTGCATGTACCCCTGTGACGTGCTGAATGGCCTTCAGGTGTGCATAGTTCTGCTTTAGAGGGTTATCCATCAAGTAACGCCTCCTGCCAACTATTTGGACCCATTTAGAGGGCTGCTCAGAATCAACCTTGATGACCCCTTTCAGGGTCTTTGTTTCGATAACAAAGATCCCGTAGCGGGAGACAACAATATGGTCCACCTGTGTCGACTCCCCCTTACGTTGGCCTCGATAAATGCTGTTGGCCAAGATCTTGTAGTCGTTTGATAGGCAGAGCCGCAGCATTAGGTTTACCCGGTACTCGCCCCACCAGCCCCGGTAGGCAGGGCTGTCCATCAGACGCTTATGGGCAATCACCGCGATCACTAGCATGGCGGCAACAGGCGGCATATAGAGGATCAAGAACTCGTTCATTTACGTCTCGCTTACATATTGTTGCAGCAGTCTGTCCACCGCCAAAGCAGGTAAAGACTGTCGTTGGTAGTTCCCGGGGTGTGGCGCCCCGGGCCACCGTCCCACTGATATGGGTGCTCGCCAAACCACATCGCTTTCTGTGTCTGTGCCTTTGGCATGAACTCGGTCAGCTTGTACTGAGTCTTTGGCAGCGTTGGGAAGATGGACGGCGTACACACGTTTTGATTGCCGATGGTCTGACGGGCGAGGCCACGGCGATGCTGTTGGGTCAGCAGCTTCGCAGTTAGCAATCCATAGGTTCGGCTTGGATCCTGGCTGAATGTGTAGCCAGAAAGTGGATAGGTACCGCCCCATGAGCCGTTGCACCACCAGAGTGATTCTTTTGGCTCTTGCCCTGCACCCAGCGCGATCGTTTCAGCGGAACAGGCAGCTTGCGCTATCGGGTTGGCCACCGCTGCAGATTCTGGGTGCTGGAAGAACGCGAGCGTAGGATTGTTCCATGTAGGGTCAATCTCACTGAATGAGATAATATCCATGTCCAGGTACCCGTCAGTGCTGCACCGTGTAGGCATGAAGAGGTCGAGCATCTGCAGCAGAGGGAAAGAGTAGTAATGGGTATGCATGAATGACCCGTACGCCTGACTGTCTGTCACTGATTTGCTTGTGACAAGCCTTCCGTAGTTGCGTTTATTGCCGAGTGGCAGGGTTGCACCGCCCAGTGCTGGGGAGCAGCCCGGGGATTTAACGTGCTCAACAAGTCGCCCAGGCTCCCACATTGAAGTGATAACCCCCGGCGTAAACACGCCACTGCTCCCCTTTTGACACATACACAGCGACTGGTCTGAGGCACCGCTTGGAGCAGTGCCGGGGGTGAACTGCGCCCCGGCTACCTTGATTGGAAATAGGCATTTCCAGCAGATGTCGGTGAACAACTTGGGGCCGAGTAGGCCAGAGTCTTCGCACATGGGGTTCGAGCTGGTTTCGTCCTCTACCTCTTGGGCAGCACAGGCAAGGCTTAGCAGGAAGCACGCAACAAAAGCTGCAGCCAGCTGGATCTTCTTACTGAACACTTTGTTTACCCTCTGCAGTGATTTTGCTGATCTCTTCGACGATGAAATGGGTCTGGTCAGCAGTGACGATCGACGGCACGGCTTGGATCTGGAAGCGGCTAGCCATTGCAGCCGGCATCATGTACAGAGCAGCGCCAATCGAATCTTGAGTAGTCTCGAACACCTCCCATCCACGGTCGGCCGGGATTTCGCTGGCCATGACTGTGACCGTGATACCCGGTTGCGAGGCCGCGATTTCGTAGATAGCCAGGTCGACCTGCCATTGCTGGGTTGGATCAATGACGATGAGCTTCTGATCGAAGGGCATGATGCTCAGAGGGTTAATTTCTCCTCGGGGCGTCACCACGTTGCCATAGGCATCAAGGATGTCTTGGGTGATGAGTACCGTGGGGTCTACCCGGCGCACGATGTCGCGTTGTACGGTCGGGAGATGGTTGCCAGCGTTGTTCTGCCAGAACCGGCTGATTGCCCTCTGTTTGATGGCGTCATAGTCCAGCTGTTCGATGCGCTGCTGTGCAACTTCGATCATATCTGGCTCTTCGATCTCAAGGGTTGGGCCAAAGGAGCCAATGTCCCCCTCTTTTCCATCCTTCAGGGCTTCCGCGAGCTGTTCAGCCGAAACGGTGCCTGTGGCCTTGATTTGCGTATCCCCAGCGGGTGTCTCAATGGCGATAGCAGGTACAGCCGCAACGCCATGTGTTCTGAATGCTACCGGGTCAATCACAACGGCAACGCTGCTCTTGCTGCTCATGCTGACCGCCTGGATGGCCATAACGCCTTGAGCAAAGGGTTTGTCATTGGGGACGCCTCGGAACACAACGGCTGTCGTTTGCTGGCCGTCATACCGCTGCAGTACGTCCTTAATCGCCACCTCGCCCATCGACCAAGACACGAAGATCAACGTCTTGAAGCCATCTCCGGCAGGGTTAGAGTTGGGGGTGGTGGTTGGTTCTGTTGGCGCAAACTTTTCAGCCTGCTGTTGCTCATTCAGTGGATTGGCAGATAGGTCGGCTTGGCTCTGTAAGCTCTGGATCCAGTCCATGTCGCCGGCATCGATAAGCGTGTTTGCTGATTGCTGTGCACCCTGGGAGATGCTTCGAGCAAGACTGCTCATTTCCGGAGAAATGTTTTCTGCTTGGTTTGCCCGGATACCCAACTGGTCACCTGCCAGCGCCGGCAGTGAAGCAAGCGAGGTCAAGGCGAGCAAAGAAGCGCGAATGATGTTGTGGGTGCGCGTCACCATATCGGGTAGGCCCTCCCCTTGATCTGGTCAGCACCTACTGAGCCCCAGTAGCGCGAGTCAAACGAATCAGCAGTGCGTCCAAAGAACCAGTAACGTCCTTCCGCGATTTGCCCCTCACGCTCATATCGACCGGGGGCAATGCCACGGCTTGCGGCAACATCTAACCCGGTTGCCACGGTCCGCCCGTTGATTGTGGTCTGTTCTGCAGTTACCACGACCTGATCTCCTGGCATCCCCTCCAGCACCTTTACGATCGTTGTCCCATCGGGGAACACAGGTTCCAATCCAACGGATCTAAAGGCGAATATTTCCCCCTGAACAGGTGCCGTGTCTGCCTTGTCGATCAGCCACACTCGGTACGGTGGCAGGCACAGGTGCTCTTGAGGTGCGATAGCGATCGCCCACCGGGTGTTGGTTGCGTAGATGCTCACTGCCGTCAGGGCTGAAAGCGAGATGGCCGTAGCCCAGAATCTAACTGAGTGCTTCTTCCTCGGTTCGCTCATGCAGCGTTGCCCTGCCCAAGGCTACTATCTGAGCCGGTCAACTCGACACCACGGTCTTTTAGCACACGAAGAATGGCTTCGTCCTGAGAGATGCCTCGCACGGTGTAATTGCGGATAGCTTGAACGTCTTCTGGCGCTGTTGAGTACAGAAGCATCGAATACGGGTCGACGGTTAGGCGCGCAATACCAGCTCCTCTAGGGGTCAGCATGAAAATCTCGGAGTAATGGCCTTTGACACTACGGACGGATTTCAAGATCGAGTACCCGCCATCACCCAATGGGAGTCGCTTGTTCTCTTTGATGGAGTCGATCGCTTCTGCCTTCTGGCCTAGCAGCAGAGTGAACGCGGAGTTTTCTGCGATGGCTTGGCCGACTTTGTTCGTGTAGAGGTCATTCACGCCTTGGGTGATAACGATCGCTGAACCACCGTATTTGCGGAATCTGCGGTACCCATGCTCGATGAACTCACCCACGTTGCCTTGGCTCAGAAGTGACCACGCTTCATCGATGATCACGATCTTGGGACGATCACGATCCCCCAGGTACATATCCTGCTGGATTTGGTAGATCAGCTGCAGCAGCACTACCTGTTGCAGGTGTTTCCGACCCTTCAGCTCTTCAAGCTCCAGTACGGTGAAGGGGTTCTTGAAGTCGAGGTTGTTCTTGCCATTGAAGAATCGGCCGTACTGCCCTTTTGAGGTGAACGCGAATAGCTGCTCACCAATATCTTTGATCCGTGGGTCTGGGTCTGAAAGGAGGCTTTGCTCGATATCGTCAACGCCCATCGTTGAACCTTTAGCCTGCCAGATGTTGGTGAGATGTTTCTTCAGGCCGGAGGTCTGGCGATCGGTTAGTGGTTCGGTCGGAGCAGCCATCGCAGATAGCAGACCAACAAGCACGTCTTCCTCTTCGCTGAAGTCCTGTACCAGCTCAAAGGGGTTCAAGCAGATCTTGGATTCAGCATCGAACTGCGCGAAATCACCGTTATAGGCCTGGTTGATCTTGACGTATGAAAGGCCCACGTCGATTACCCAGCACTTGGCGCCAATGCTGAGGTATGAAGAGATCAGGTAGTTGGTCAGAAACGACTTACCAGAGCCAGATTGGGCTGCAATGGTTGCGTTGTAGTTCGTATCAGAGTCAAAAAGATGGAAGCTGATCGGTTGGCCGTTCCTGCTTATGAACGGGGCAACAGGCGTCCCAGTACCCTTCCAGTCACCGTAGATTGGCAGCAGTGGAAGAGCCTGCAATACGCTCATGGATTTGAATCGGAACATTCCGTCGATGGACTGCACATCAGCACACATTGGTAGTGAGTTGATGAACACCGGCAGCATCAGAAACTTGTCTTCCATCAGCGAAAACTTGCGTGTCGAGAAATGGCTCTTGGCGTTGGATGTAGCCTGAATCAGCTCTTCCTTCGAGGGTGCAAACAAGGAAATGGAGAACATCACTTTGACGAGCTGCGCACCTTTGTCGATGTCGTCATACACCAAATCGAAGGCGTGTTTTTTCTTGGCCAGTTGAGGGATGAACTTCAGCATAGGTCCGTGCGACTGGTTGATCGTCCAGTTTCGCTTGCGGTTCATGCTGTCCTTCTCGCTGATCTGGTTCGGGAAGAAAATCGTGCAGTTGATAATGCAGTTGCCACGGATCCCCCCACGTTGAGACATGATGTCCGCGAGGTACTGAGAAGCTTCACCCTGCCACATGGCATCAGGGAACTTCTTGACGCTCAATGTCTTGACGTAGGTGTCATTCCCGCTCGCTGACTCGATCACCAGGTGGTCTTTCTTCACATCCAAGCTGCGATCGAAGTCGAGGATCTGCTCATTCAGCGGCTTGTCTGGTTCCGCCTTCATGAACGGGTCAGCACGCCATGAGGCGTCTGGACCGTGGTTCAGAATGCTCGTGAATATTTCACGGTAGAGGTCATTCGTGACGGGTACCGGCGCAAGGCCGCAACTGTCGAGCGACGTTTGCAGGCCGTCTGCCAGCTCTTTGGCCTGTGTGCATTCCGCCGGCGTCGGTATATCGTCCTTAATCGGGAAAGATACAGAGATGACCAAGGTTTGCTCACGGATACGAACATCCGAAACTGTGTCGACCGGCTTGGTGGTGCGCTCAAGAAAGTAGTCGGCGCGAGCCTCAGTGACCTTCTTCATCAGGTTTACTGTTGCTTCTGATGCATCGCACCTACCACTTTCCTCAAATGCACGGCGCAGGCGGGTGTATCCGGTTTTGGTGCGGTTGATGTTTTCGGTGCAGATGAGGGTGAACTGAAGGGCCGAGCTATCTGGCCAATCTACGGTCAGTCCCGCTTTGAGTCGGGCACCCTCATCACCAGAGGTTCCAGAAAGCGGAGCACAGGAAAATGCAAAGCCGACTCTTTTGTCGCTGAGCATGAAGATCTGGTTTGTAGGCTCATAGGCCAGCCCGTTGATCAGGCTCGACAACCGAGGCGTGTTGCGCAGAATCTTCTTGAAGAATGAACTCATGGGTTTCGTCTCTTATCTGTTGTTGATCCAGGCGCGAAGCCCTTCTGAGGGGGGCCCTTGCTGTATCAGTCCGTCATCACGAACCAAGAACGGCACGTTGCGGGCGCCAATGAACTGGGCAGTGGCCATCCGGTTGTCCAGCACAGTCAAATCGCAGTCAATGACATCGAGGGGGGTGCGCATGTCGCCGGAAACCGCGACTTGCCACGCCTGCGCCTTGTCTGTTGCGCAGTGGATGTCTGAAGTGCGGCGCGCACTCTCGGCCCCGAGCAGGGGCAGCATGATCACGTCCAGTCGGTAGCCTTCAGGCAGACCCCGGCGGGCTTCGGAAATCAGCTCTTTGCAGAATCCGCACTGGATGTCAGAGAAGAGGTAAACGACCTTTTCCCCCTGCCCTACCGAGATAGGTTGAAGGTCTTGAAACCCCACATTGGCTTTGTCCAAGGGGATATGCGTTGCAGCCCAGCGGGCCTCTTCAACAGTGTTGATTTCCCGTTGGCTCCAAACGTCATAGAGAGTGCCTTGGATGATGAACCGGCCAGTGTCGGTGATAACTGCGAAACGCCCGTTGTTCTCGGTTGCGAAGATGGCGGTTGCTGGCAGGTGAACGATTGGATTTTCGGTTGCCGCTGAAACAGGTGTGCTCAGCGATGCAAGTGCTGCAAGCGCAATAGCGGCAGAGCCGTAGGACTGGAACGATGGAAATTTCATTTCTGCACCCAATGTATTTTCATTGGAAGCAGGTTACGGAAACCAGAAAAAAAAAAGCCCTTAAATACAGCCGAATATTGGCGTATTTAAGGGCTTTGAACTGCCGGCTGTTACATTTGGACTGGCAGCAACTTAATCAGATCGTCAGCCGCAACAGTTGCCGCGATGGTCGCAGTCATAATCGACTCGATCACGTCTGGTGCTGCGTACAGACCAACGCCACCACCAACGCCGGTGATGAACGGCATCAGGGATTGGCGCAGAACGCCAGCGCCGATACCGGCCAGAACCATCAGACCAATCAGGATGCGGCCAAGGGTGCCTTGCATCCAGTCAGTCAGGGTGATCCACACTCCGTCAAATGTGTCGCCGCCAGTACCGGCGAATGCGGTACTAGCTGCCAGCATGCAGACGAATACTACGAGGGTGTTCAGCTGCGATTTGGTGTTAAACATACTGCTCTCCTGTCTCTAATACGCGAGATTCGCGCTCGACACTCATTTTGCAGAGACATTGAGGGCGAAAAATGGCCTTTTCTGCCAAATGTTGTCCTCAAATAAAATAATTGAAAAAAAAGGGGGCCACTTTGCGCCCCCATAAGACGGGATTACTTCTGTGCTACGGGTGGGGATTCGCCGCCTGAGTCGTCAACCCCAACGACTGTGATGACAGGCTCGCCTTCCGGATAACGCCACATTGGAACGGAAATCGAGCTTGAACTTAGCCCCTGCTCTTCTCCGTTGATCCACCAGCGGTAGGCCGAGATCCGGCCGTCTACGTCTTCACAGACCGCTTTAGCCAGCCAGCTTGTGCGCCCGGGGGACACTTTGATAGAGCACGCAGGGTTCTGGTTCTCTACGACTGTGATGATTGTTTTGCCAGTAGCTTCTTGGCCCATCGCGGTTCTGATCGTCATTGATATTTCGTGCGTCCCTTTCGGCAGCACAGCACGTCCATAGTCACTAGTGCTGTCCAGCAGATCTCCGTTGAGACGGTATTCCTTTACCTCAATGCGATCCTTTGGATGTCCGCCGTAGTATTGCGGCCTAATCAGAACGCTCAATGGCGCCCGACCAAATGGGTTATCACCACTCCAGCTCAGGTCAACACCCCAATCGGGAGCCTGAAAATACTCAAGCTGTGACTCAACGTAGGTGTAGTTGCCTCGTGCATCGTTAACGTGAGCAGCGATCGTGTAAGTGCCAGGTTCAGTGATAGTGAATGATCGGCTCAGTGTCGATGAGTCACGGGTCACTTCAATTCCCGGGCCTTCCGGCATTATCCATTCCACCTGCAGCTCTTCGAACTCACGGAATGTGCCTAGGTTTCGCAGTGTGACAACGACATCTGCCGGGGCATAGATTGCACTAGACTTCACCTGAAGTTCCCAGTTTGGCCAGTCATACGACCAGAAAGAAATCCGGTGCTTGGTTATCCCCCTGCCCCCGATCTCATCGAATCCGTTAATCCACCCGTCGAACATGATGTAACTTTCATCACGGAGGTAGTCTTCAACAGTTGGGGTGTATAGGACTTCCCGCAAGGCCTCTTCCTGCCCATTCGGGAGAATGAAGAAACCATCCATAGTCAGACCCATGTTCGGGTACGGCATCATCATGTTGGCCTTCCACGTCGCTTCCCTATTGATCTCAGGGCGGCGGGGACCAACAAGCTGAACACGCGGCGGACGAATAGACCTGAACGACACGCCGGTTCGCAGCTTCTTGTAGGCCAATGGGTGATCCGGCGCGCTTAGGTACTTCACGCGGGCCTGCAGGTAGATTCGGGCGCTTTCGGAACGGGCAAGGCTATAGTTGCCGTCACCTACGGTCCATGTGTTGCCACGGTCTTCTGACCACTCGACCTGCATATCGCTAACGTCCAGCGCGTCCCCTTCCGGGGTTGTCAGCGTGAAATGGCCAGTGTCGCCAATGAACACGTTCTGCGGTCCCTGCAGTCGGACGGCAGGCACCTCGAAGGCAATCACTTCCACGGTTGGGGTGATGGACTTCGCACCAGAGTGGCGGTTTTCTACTTGGGCTCTGACGAGATAATTTCCCTTGGTGAAGACGAGTGAGAATCGCTGCACAACATTGCCTGAAGGAATGTGCTCCTCCCATGTGGCGCCGTTGTCGCTGCTGATCTCCCACACAACATTACCAATGTCTCGTGCTTCCCACCGGTCAACGGTGCTGACGAAGAATGATGTCCGTAGTGGAGCGATGCCCACCAGACGTAGAGTGGTGATCTCCGAATCCAGCGGGCTACCGTTCAGTACCGACAGGATCAGGGGAGCGAGGGACTTGCGCACTGAGTAGTAAGACGACTCCGGTGAGCGAACCCGTGCTTCCGCGTAAACACGCATCACTTCGTTGGTCAGAGTGCTCAGGTCCAGAGCAAAATCCGCTCTGCCTTCTGCATCGATTGGCGCCCAATCGGTCATCGGTTCAAAGGTGCCGCCTGGTACTGCCTTGGTGATGCGTATATCCCAGTCGCCATGTTTGCTAAGCGAATAGCCGTCCTCGATCGCGCGAGTGTCAACGATCTGGGCGCTCACGACATACTGCACCGTATCCAGAACGACACGCTCCTCGTTCAGCAGAATCGGCAGTACCGTATCGGCTGGGACAGCGAACATCTGGGCCTCAACTTGGGTACCGACTTCTGGCAAGCGTGAGTACGCTGCATTGATGAGGAACGGCGTTGTGGTCCACAGCGGGGCTGCTTCAGCGGTGATCGGGGTAGACGCTCTAACGGCGCGACCGTAGTTGACGATCACCTCGTCCTTCACGATATCAATGCCGCGCTGACTCTTTACATGGATATCAGAAGGCACTGCGGAGATGCCGGCACTCCCGATGAAGCCACCGTCAGTCGAAACTGAGTACATTGTTTCGGTCAGACGCGATTGCGTTGCTGGTAGCTCCAGTTCGATCGCCGGCGGCGGAACCACATTGACGGTGTGGCTCTGCTGGGTCACAGGGATTTTATCTCCTGCAGGCGTGAAGACAGATGTTTGCCACTCGATGATTTGCTCACCTTGGGCAGAAATTCCCCCTTGGATTTGAGGGGTTGTCCAGGTCGTCGACTCCCTCATTCCGGGTGGCACTGACAGCCATTCGACAAAGCACATCGGGCGCGTCCCCCAGTTGGAGGCCACGCGGCGAGCCTGCTCAACATTGTTTGTTACGTCACATGCGGCGGGGCTATCAGCTGCTTGGCGAATCACCAAGCTCAGATTCTGAATAGACTGATAGACCTCTTCGGGTGCTGGGGTCAGTACCAGATTGACCAGCCCATCAACCGGGTCGACTTTCAGTTCTTTGCTGAAGGTTCCAATCAGGTGTTCATTACCTTCGTTGTCATAGACGTAGGCATTTGCCTTCACCGGCTGCATGCCTGTGACACGACCAATAACTTCCATTTGCAGACGGCTTGCTGCAGAGGTGTTTCGGGACTCGTCAGGCGTCGTTTCCCAGCGTACAAAACAGTACGGATCATCAAGCAGATTTCGCTGCGTGACGTTGGTTTTGCTGGTTGATACGGCGCAATCAGTTCCAATGGGCGACAGCTGGATCAGGGTTTGCTTCATACCCTGCACTACCTTCCACCCAGCGGTAGAGGTTAGCTGGCCATCAAGAACCCACATCTCGGCTTTTACGCTGTAGACCGGGCCAGTCATGTCCGAACGAGTGAGCAGTAGGTTGGCAACACCCGGCTGCATGGCCGTTTTGGCACCAGCCTTGCTCTCGATCACAGTCGAGGTGTGGACTGCTGGCGTAAAGCGCATGCCTTCGCCTGGATTCAAACTACGATGCTCAATCTTGGCACCCACGTCTGAATCTGGGTCAACGACCAGCACCATGTCATCGCCAAGAGCTTCAATGACACTGGTGTCTGTCACCTGCAGCGGATAGTTACCGGACTTTCTTGTGAGCTGGTAGCTGATGGCAGGTAGCTTCAGGTCATTTCCAAGGGGAATCACCTCTCGGCCGTCAGTCATCTCCGACGCAGGAACCATCTCGACCTGTATGTCCTTTTCTACGAACAATCCGCCTTTATCGGTCGCGCGGAGTCGAATAGTCATGCTTTCTGCGCTATCGGTGCGAACGGTAATGCTCATCCCGTCAACAGAAACAACGGCATCTGCAGGCTTGCGGATAACGGTAAGGACGTGGGCGTCCCAGAGGTTCGGGTCAGCAACGGTAAACGCGGCTGTGCCGCCTACACCCGCGAAGAGCTTGATGTTGCTCGGGCGGATATCGGTCGGCGCGTAGTTAAACGGATTGACGGTAACAACCGCGGTTCCGTCCACGGACAGCCCTCCTGCATCAGTGGCGCGGATGGTGAAGTTATCACCACCAACGTACTGGTATTCCGGAGTGTAAGTGAGAAGACCGTCAACCAGCTCTACCTGGCCGTGAGCTGGCTGCGAAACAACTGCAAAGGCATGGGTGTCGCCGTATGGAATATCAGAGTCAACTACCCACGGCTCGCGTGGTGAAGACCGCTGATTTTCAACGGTGAAAAGGTTTGCTCCTACAGCTGCTGGTGCATCGTTCGCAGCGGTAACGGCAATCTCCAGTGCTGCAGCTTCGGACCACAGCCCGTCAGAGTCGGCGGCACGGTACTGCAGTGAAAAGCTCCCGTTCCAGTCCTCGGCGGGGATATACACAAGCTCTTGCCCGTCGACATAGATCTCGCCCTCTTCGCCCTCTGGAATGCCAATAAGCTCGAACGTGAATGGTGCGGTGCTGTCAACGTCAGCTGCTGTCAGCTCATATCTCAGCATGGTGTCTTCAACCGTAGTCAGATTCAACGGAGGGACAATCGGCGCGTCGTTCACTGGAGTGACAGTGATGGACACGGTGGCCGGGGCAGATTCTGCACCTTCCGGATCCACGGCTACATAGGTCAGGCTGGTGTTTCCGTTCCAGTCCTTCGCTGGGGTGAAGGTCAGAGTGTCCTCGGTGATCGAGGCTGTACCTTCGGCTGAATCTGGCGAGCTGATGATCTTGAATGTCAGGCCGGTGCTATCCACGTCGCTGGCCAGCAGAGTCACGATGCCGGCGGTGTCCTCAGCGGTGGATAGTGCAACGTCCTGTGCCACCGGCGCATCGTTTACCGGGGTGACGGTTATGGACACGGTGGCCGGTGCAGATTCAGCGCCTTCAGAATCCACGGCTACATAGGTCAGGCTAGTGCTGCCGTTCCAGTCCTTCGCTGGGGTGAAGGTCAGAGTGTCCTCGGTGATCGAGGCTGTACCTTCGGCTGAATCTGGCGAACTGATGATCTTGAAGCTCAGGCCGGTGCTGTCGATGTCAGTCGCTTTCAGGGCAACGCTGCCGGTGGTGTCCTCAGCGGTGGACAGTGCAACGTCCTGTGCGACTGGCGCATCGTTTACCGGGGTGACGGTTATGGACACGGTGGCAGTGTTAGAAGACAAGCCGCCCTGATCGCGAGCTTTGTAGGTGAAGATGCTAGTGCCGTGCCAGTCACGAGCCGGCGTGAAGGTCGCCTTATCGCCAGTGATGGACACGGTGCCATGCGCCGAATTAGGGGCAGTCACTACGCTGTAGGTCAGCGCATCGCCGTCGATATCGGTACCCAGCAGGGTCACAGTGCCGGCGGTGTCTTCAGCCGTAGTCAGCGTCGTATTGGCGACGGTTGGGGCATCGTTCACCGGAGTTACAGTGATCGTCACCGTTGCCGGGGATGACTCTGCCCCGTCTGGATCCACGGCGGCATAGGTCAGGCTGGTAGTGCCGTTCCAGTTTGCTGCAGGGGTGAAGGTCAGCTTGTTGCCTGTGATCGAGGCTGCACCTTCAGTGGATTCCGGCGAGCTGATGATCTTGAATGTAAGGCCGGTGCTGTCCACGTCGCTGGCCAGCAGAGTCACGATGCCGGCAGTGTCTTCTGCAGTCGTCAGTGCAACATTTTGTGCTACCGGAGCATCGTTCACTGGGGTGACAGTGATCGTTACCTTTGCAGGGGTTGATTCGCCGCCGTCCGGATCCACGGCCACATAGGTCAGGCTAGTGCTGCCGTTCCAGTCCTTCGCTGGGGTGAAGGTCAGCTTGTTGCCTGTGATCGAGGCAATGCCAATCCCTGCACCAGGCGCGCTGATTACTTTGTACACGAGTACTGAACTTTCGACATCAGTAGCCAGCAGTGTGACTGTGCCGGCAGTGTCTTCAGCAGTGGTCAATGCCACATCTTCAGCGACTGGTACATCGTTCACGGGAGTCACTGTAACGATCACAACTGCAGGGGCTGATGCGGCACCTTGAGGGTCAACGGCAATGTATTCAAATCTCGTGCTGCCATTCCAGTTCAACGAGGGAGAAAAGGTCAGCCGATTTCCAGAGATTGTTGCGGTCCCTTGTCCAGCTTCCGGCTCTGAGACGAGCTTATAGACCAGATCCGTACTATCTATGTCAGTTGCGGCCAGGACGACAGAGCCGGGGGTATCTTCTGGTGTCGTCAGCGCCACGTTTTGAGCTACAGGGGCATCGTTCACTGGTGTGACAGTCACGGTCACGGTGGCAGTGTTG
>TARA_R110000851_G_scaffold328434_2_pt1 | contig 28177 bp, 32 predicted proteins | sample TARA_R110000851 | Tara Oceans TARA_R110000851 (sample SAMEA4397627) | marine metagenome | biome: Polar Biome; feature: [DCM] deep chlorophyll maximum layer (ENVO:01000326); material: water (ENVO:00002006), including particulate matter (ENVO:01000060) such as... | depth 17 m
CATGAACGAATGAATCTTGTTATATAGGAACCGATAAGTAAATAAATTTAAAATATTATTAATAATAATTAAAACCAAGGACCCGTAAGACCCCTCCCCTATTAACTCAATAAATATAAAAAAATATTAATAATAATTAAGCAACTAAAAAATACGCGGGGCCTACTTTGAATTTGGGGTATCTTGTCATATACTATTAACTTGATTTACTATGGCGCATCCGCTAGACAACAAGAAACTTCTTGAAGACCTTTACTTAGTCAAAAGGCTCTCTCTCAGACAAATAGAAAAAAAAACAAACTACAGCCGTCGAGTAGTCACGCAATATATAAAAAAACACAACATACCGCAAAGAACCCATAGCGCCTCCTTATCCGATCAATACACACCTTTTAGATTTTACCTGAAAGGGGTCTATAGAGCTAGATACAAAAACGCATTACGCCGATCAAGACTAATTCCGAAAAAAGGAAAATGCTTAACGCTACCTTACCTAAAGGGGTTATGGGAAAAGCAGAATGGAACGTGCCCCTATACTGGCATCAAATTAAAATTATTTACTCATTCTAAAGCTAAATACGGCGGATCAGGAATGAAGACTGATATTAGATACGCTTCCCTTGATAGAATAGACTCCTCAAAGCCCTATGAGAGAGGGAACGTGCAATTCGTAGCGTGGCCCATTAATTACGCCAAATCAGACATGTCTGACAGACAAATGAAAAGGTTCGTAAAATTAATCCGTCAAAAGCATTGACATTTTATAAATATTTTTTTATATTTGGTTCATGGGTTTAAAAGGTTACTCGAGATGGAAAGATTTAGTCTGGACTGACGGAACAGTCCAGAGCGGTTACGAGGTAAGGATAATTCCTAATTTTCCCCATTTAGAAGTTAAATCTAAAAAAAGAGTGGTTATTCGCAGGGATGGCGTTAAACAGCCTCAAAAGGAAAAAATCTTGAAACCTCAATATTGGCTTACGAGAAACAAGAAGAGCTTATATGTTAGATATGACTTGAGGGTGAACTGGAGAGGTACATCTCAATTTGTACATAAAATAATTAGAAATACTTTTCCTAATAAATTGAAAAATGCAAAAAATTTAAAAGATTTTCCTGATATTGATCATATTGACCAAAATCCCTTAAATAATTCATTAGATAATCTGAGATGCGTCAATCACAGCCAAAACCAACAAAATAAATTTCCTAAAAAAGGAAAACTAACAGGAGCACACTTCCATAAGTGGGCAGCGGCCAACAAAAAGACGAAAAACGTCTGGGAAGCTTACGCGACCTTTGATCAGAAGAGAATTCAAAAACACAAAATGTTCCCTACCCAGATAGAGGCGGCGGAGCAGCATGATCTATGGACCGTGGACTATTATTCTACGAAGAAGTTCAACCCCCGTTTAAATTATCCTGAAAAAATGCCTAAATACAAAAGAATCTTAAATGGCATGAAAAAAATCAAAAGATCGAAAAGAAAGAGACCTTTCATTTATGAGCTTGGCACATTCTCACTTATCAGCTAACGAACTTATGACTCATCATATCATGCTGCATAGCGCAATGGGCGATTCCGTTGTTGCATTTCGCCATATTATTGATTTTTCAGAAAAACATAAAGATTCTGATATTAATCTGATATATAATAAAAATATTGATCCTTTCATGAAGCATTGGATATGGCCCCTCAATATTACATTGATGCCTCTAGAGCAAACAATGCATGACTTTGATAACGTCTCGCCCTTTCCGTATGAATGTGATGATCAAAATATCAAAGACTCTTTTCATTCAAAAGAAAATAACGCACACGATTTCAGGCCCTTCTTCATTGAGAGAGACCATGAGAGAATCGAACACAACTTAAAAGACTTTATTCCTGATGAATCCCGATTTTTACATGGATTTGGCAGATACGTGGTCATTCAGCCACTTTCTACCATACATCAGACATATTCAACCAGATGTATTGATGAAGAGCTACAAACATATGAAAAATTTTTAATTAATTTAATTGAGCATATTCACTTACATACTTCTCTTTCTGTAGCCGTAGTTGGAATTCCAGACGACGGAGCAAAGTTTCCTCACTTGATGGCTATTAATTCTCATCCAAGATATTTTAACTTAATAGGTCACGCAAGCATCGAGGACCTATGCACTATAATCGGGTGGTCTTCAGCGGTATTGGGTTTAAGCAGCAGCGTTATTAATATTGGTAACTCTATTTTTGAAAAGCCCGTAATCTCGTGGAGACTAAAGCCCTCCTTCGGAGAAGAGTGGGGGGATTTATTTGATAACTTCATGGAAGGCGACTCCAAGGCGATTGCTCGCCCTTGGGAACAAGATATGAATTTCTACAGTGACTTTCTAAAGAAGTATGAAAAACCTCAAAAAAATCTATAATTGTATCAAATGCAAGCTACCCGTTCACTGGCAATTTATTGTATGCCCTCGATGTGGATTTTGTCATGATAAAAAAATAGAAAATGAAAAGTAATAAAATATCAATAGTTAGCGGCGGTTTCGACCCTTTGCACGTAGGCCACATAGAGCTGTTTAATCGCGCCAGGAAGCTCTCTGACGCGCTTTTCGTGGTTCTTAATACTGACGCCTTCTTGCTTGAGAAAAAGGGAAAAATCTTCATGCCCTTTGAAGAGAGAAAAATAATTGTAGAAAATATCAAAAGTGTTGATTTGGTGATACCCTCTATTGATGAAGACGAGACAGTTTGCAAAACATTAGAACAATTGTCCTCTCTAGTCGAAGCCGTGGACGCCGACCTCTTCTTTTGCAACGGAGGAGACAGAACCAATGGAGAAAACACTCCAGAGCATAAAATTTGTGAAAAATTAAATATAGAGACTGTTTATGGATTAGGAGATAAAATTCAAAGCAGTAGCTGGTTAACAAAATGAAATTAGATTATTCCGCTTATAGTACTGACAAAAATACAGTTCATTCATACATGGAGGTTTATGAAAGAATTTTTGATAAGTACAATGCCCCTGTTGACTTATTAGAAATCGGAGTTGCAACTGGGGGCAGCTTGAAAATGTGGAAGGACTTCTTTCCTTCTAGTAGCAATATCTGCGGCATCGACGATTGGGCGTCAGGATGCCCTTATTGCGTCCTAGACCCTGACAATGTAACAGGTTGTAAAGTTTACAAGGGCGATGCTAAACATTATCAAATCAAAGAAAAATTTGATATTATTATTGATGACGGAAGCCACATTTTAGAAGACGTAGTATTGGGCATTAAAAATTTTTGGTGGAACCAGAGAAACGAAAAAGAAAGCATGTATATCATAGAAGATGTGCCGAGCCACTCAATGAACGAATGGATAAAAGAAATAAAAGACAGGACAAATTTAAATATCGAAGCAATCGATAGAACTCATGTAAAAAATCAATTTGATGACATTATATTTATTTTAACTAAATAAAGTATGAAAGGGATAATATTAGCAGGAGGCAAAGGCACGAGAGTCTACCCTATGACGCTAGGAGTAGCCAAGAGCTTGCTGCCTGTCTACGACAAGCCTTTAATATATTATTCTTTATCTACTTTTATTGAGAATGGTATAGATGATATTTGTATTATTTCTAGTCCCGAGCATTTACCCTCTTTTAAAGCAACTCTCGGGAATGGTTCACGGTTTGGGGTGAAATTAACTTACGCCGAACAAGCGGAGCCCAAGGGTATAGCGGAAGCCTTCACGATTGCAAAAAGTTTCATTAAACGAGATAATGTTTCCTTATTGTTAGGTGACAATCTATTTTATGGAAGTTCTGTATTCTCAAGAGCTTTTAAGAATTTCTCTTCTGGCGGTACGGTGTTCGCGTATGAAGTAAACGATCCCGAAAGATATGGCGTTATAGAGCTTAACAAATCGGGGCAACCTGTGTCGCTGGAAGAAAAACCTGCCGAGCCTAAAACAAATTTGGCCATTCCTGGTCTTTACATATTTGATAATTCCGTAATCGGCGTTGCCAAAGGGTTAAAGCCCTCAAAAAGAGGCGAATTGGAAATTACAGACGTTATCCAACATTATCTTGATAAAAAAGACTTGAAAGTATACCGCATCAATCGCGGGTGCGCTTGGCTTGATGCTGGGACGTGCCAGAGCATGGATGAAGCTGGAGAGTATGTTAGGGTAATAGAGCAGCGCCAAGGGATCAAAATAGGTTGCCCCGAAGAAGCTGCATATAAAGCTGGACTCCTCTCCAAAAAAGACTTACAAAGAGTTACATCGAAAATGCCTGACGTAGAATACAAAGAGTATCTCGAACGGCTTTTGTGATCATTGACATTTTACAGGATTCCTGTTTCGCACTGGTGCAGATTTACAGGACTGCAACACAACTAGGGAGATGACTGGGGGGTTCCCATCGTTTCGCACTGGTGCAGATTTACAGGACTGCAACACCGTAACTGTTCCGTCACGCTGAAAATGTTGGTTTCGCACTGGTGCAGATTTATAGGACTGCAACACCAAATCAAAGCCTATTCGTACAGCCGATACGTTTCGCACTGGTGCAGATTTATAGGACTGCAACACTACGAGGTCGGTCTCGAGACTGACCTGGAGTTTCGCACTGGTGCAGATTTACAGGACTGCAACACCTTTGACTCTCTTTAGCTTATTAATGACTGTTTCGCACTGGTGTAGATTTAAAGGACTGCAACACTTTGTGTATTGTGTTTGAGCTTAAGCTCTAGTTTCGCACTGGTGTAGATTTATAGGACTGCAACACAGCGACGATCTTCTCACGCTCGTAAGATGCGTTTCGCACTGGTGTAGATTTAAAGGACTGCAACACAATGCATCGATGGGATTCCGCAGATACCGAGTTTCGCACTGGTGTAGATTTATAGGACTGCAACACAAGGCGGCTTTTACCACGATGGAGGTATCAGTTTCGCACTGGTGTAGATTTAAAGGACTGCAACACTACTCGTAGCTTTTTCTCTTGTTGGTTTTGTTTCGCACTGGTGCAGATTTAAAGGACTGCAACACGCCGAGGGTTTTTACTACGATGGATCGACGGTTTCGCACTGGTGTAGATTTCAAGGACTGCAACACTTTGGGGGGTTGATAAACAGGGGGCCAATCGCTTGGCACTGGTGCGAATTTAAAGGACTACGACATTCCTACATTGCTGCATTATAAAAAAATATGAAAAAACTTCTTTACCCTGAAGCAAAAATTCTTTAGTATCATTCTTAGTTGAGCGAAGGCTCACTCTACTGTCGGTTGGACAGGAAGTTATGTCTACTAGATATGGCTCATAAAAGGATCAACCCTTAAAAGTTGATTCGAGGCAGAGTAGAAAAGTCCTAGAGTAAGGGGGGAGGGTAAAACCTTCCCCCTCTCAAATTTTAAAAATAAGTCATTATGAAAACTAAAATTAAAGAAGAAACTCTTCCTGTAAAATATTACCTCAAGCCCAATAAAAAAGGCAGAAAATATCTAAGCCAATGCTTCGGCAACACTCGCGTCATTTACAATTGGATTCTAGACTTTCAAAACAACTACTATGAAAAAGTCAGCGAATACTCTAAAGAACAAAACTCTGAGTATTTAACGTCCCTCCCCAGAGACACGGACGTCCAAAAAAAATTTTATGCTTCTGAGTTTAAACGTTTGCGTGATGAGTTGATTTTACCTTACGATAAGGGGGTGGAGATTCTAAAAACGCTACGACCCAATATTGATGAGCTAGAAACGGAAAGATGTCTCCTCAAGAAAGTCAAGGACGAAAAAACTAAAAAATTGGTAGAAGCCGTTCCCAAGCAAGCTAACAAGGCGATTGCTGTCATCAATGCGAAAAGACAAATAAAATTCTTAAGAACAGAATACAAATGGCTTAACGATGCTCCAAGTGGGCCATATTATCACGCTGCCCTTAACTTGGATGAGGCATGGAAAGCATTTCTCGACAAACGCCAAAGCGACACTGGCAAACCCACCAAGAAAAAACATTGGGCGAAGCAGTCCTGCACTTTCGATGGGGTTAAGGTAGATTTTGAAAATAACACTGTTATATTTCCCCTTCTGAAAAAAAGCCCCCAGAAGTTTAAAGCTCACAGAATCATAGACGGAGAACTAAAAACCGCAACTGTAGAGCGCACTAAAACGGGAAAGTATTTCATCATCATGAATTTCAGGCAGAGCGTGGCTTTTCCCGAGCCCCCCACTGAGGCAACTCCCGAAAAAACTTTAGGCATTGACTTGGGGGTTGGAGATAATTATCTTACTAAAGCTACAGGTAAATCTGAGGACAAAGGTGAAATCATCAATAACCCCAGATTCTTCAAAGCAATGTTTCGCAAGAAAAAACGCTTAGATAGAAATGTGAGTCGAAAAAAACATAACAGCAAAAATTGGCTCAAAGCCAAAAAGAAGTCCGATAAGCTTTCTGAGAAGCTCGCGAATCTTAGGGACAACTTTCAACACCAATTATCTCATAAAATTACAAATAATGATAATTACTCTCATATTGTAATGGAGACTCTCGACTTGAAGGGAATGTCAGCTAAAAAGAAAGCTGTGAAAGATGAAAGCGGTGCATATGCCAAAAACGGTCAAGGATTGAAAAGGGCACAAAATCGCGCCACTCTAGACGCCTCATTAGGGTCCTTAGTCCAGAAGATTAAATATAAGTCCCACAGAAGGGGCAAGCAGTTTACTCAAGTGGATAAATACTTCCCTTCTACTCAGCTTTGTCACGTATGTGATTACAAGAATGAGAATCTAGCAATATCAACGAAAGAGTTCGATTGCGGAGGCTGTGGGACGCATCTCCATCGAGACGTGAACGCTTGCAAGAGCTTGGTTAAAGAAGGACTAAGAATGCTTAACCCCACTCCTAAAAAGAAAAAATCAAAAGCTAAATGATTGGAATACTAGGAGCATCAGGTTACATAGGGCAATCCTTTATTTCGGAGCTAATCAGACAGAACGTTAGCTTCCGAGAGTACAGTAGAGAAAAACATAATTATTATGATTTAAAATCTTTAATAGATATTATTCATACTGATGGTTTATCTATTTTAATTAATTGTGCTGGATACACAGGTAAGCCCAATGTAGATGCTTGCGAGCGTAATAAAAATGCCTGTTACCAAGCTAATGTAGAACTAGTAAGAGTCATCACTACGGCTTGCGCCCTAGCAGACGTTACGCTGCTGCATATTTCTTCAGGGTGCATTTACACTGGGGACAACGACGGCAAAGGCTTCACGGAGGAGCATGAGCCTAATTTTCATTCGCGTTCAGAGAGAAAGGGGAGCTTCTACAGCGATACAAAAACTCTAGCCGAATCAATTATCCATTCAGCGTGGGAAAAGTCTTACATAGCCAGACTAAGAATTCCCTTCGACGGAGTGGATAGTCCTCGCAATTATTTAACCAAACTGCAAAAATATGAAAAACTACTAGAAGCCGAAAATTCCATTAGTCACAGAGGCGACTTCGTAGAAGCTTGTATACACTTATTAAAAAATAAAGCCGAGTTTGGCATTTATAACATAGTCAATTCTGGGGCAATCCTAACCTCACAAGTGGTGGAGCTTTTAAAGGAAGCGAATCTGTTAGGCTCTTACGAAATGATTAGCGAAGAGGAATTCTACAAACAAGTTAAAGCTGATGCTCCTCGTTCAAATTGTATTTTAGATAATAGTAAATTAATAAATAGCGGTTTTAATATGAGAACCTCTCAGGAGGCTTTAAGGTCAGCTATAGACGAACTCAAACAACAAAAAGAAAGCCCAGTTAAAGAATGAAAGTTATCTTCACCAATGGATGTTTCGACATGATTCACAGGATGCATGTAGAGCTCCTACGATTTTGCAAGTCGAGGGGAGATAAAGTGGTGGTAGGCTTAAATAGCGATTCAAGCGTTAAAAGACTAAAGGGTGATACGCGGCCTATATTTAATCAAGAAGATAGAAAATTTGTGTTAGAGGCTTTCGAAAGCGTGGACGAAGTGATAATTTTCGACGAAGACACCCCTTACGAATTAATAAAAGAATTAAAACCAGACGAGATTGTAAAAGGGGGAGACTACGAGGAGAACGAGGTGGTGGGCAATGATATTGCCAAAGTCGTCCTATTTAATTATATAGAAAAATATTCCACGACTAACACCTTGAGTAGTTTGCAAAAAGATATTATCCTCTAAAGAGTATGAGGGTTTTAGTCACAGGGGGAGCAGGTTTTATTGGCTCCAACTTTATAAAATATGTTTTAGATACTTGCGGCGAGCAAGTGGCAAGCCTATTAAATGTAGACTGCCTGTCTTACGCCTCTAATGAAAAAAATTGCTCAAGCTTTAAATTATACCCTAAATACTGCTTCAGACACTTAGACATCACTAGTATGCCTCAAGTCACCGATGTTTTCCGAAGGTATCAGCCCACTCACGTAGTTCACTTCGCTGCTGAAACTCATGTGGACAATTCTATAAAAAATTCCTCCCCTTTCATCGACACAAATATTACTGGAACCAACAATTTGTTAAGAGCAGCTACGCGCAATAAGGTGGAGAGGTTCCATCATATATCGACGGACGAAGTTTACGGGAGTCTGGGCGATAAGGGAAAGTTTAAAGAGACTACACCATATGATCCCCGCAATCCCTATTCCGCTTCTAAGGCTGCTTCAGATCACTTGGTGAGAGCTTCTTATCACACCTTTGGGCTTCCCATCACTATCTCTAATTGCTCTAACAATTACGGACCTAATCAACATAAGGAAAAATTTATCCCCACCATTCTAACCAGTCTGCTCAAAGGAAAAAAAATCCCTGTATACGGGCAAGGCTCCAACGTGAGAGATTGGATTTACGTAGAAGACCATTGCGATGGTATATGGAAAATCTTGACTAAGGGTACGGTAGGCGAAACTTATAATGTCGGAGCTACTTGTGAAAAAACAAATCTAGAAGTAATAGAAGCCGTATGCAATGCATTGAATATTGATTTTTCTACGTCAATAGAATTCGTAAAAGATAGACTGGGGCATGATTTCAGATATGCCATTGACGCTTCTAAAATGCGTTCTAAGCTCTCTTGGAAGCCTTCTCATACCTTTAAGCGCGGATTACTAAAGACTATCGCACATTATGCATGATACATCACATCCTGAGATAAAATTTCATTTAGACGCTTTTGAAAAAAAGAGAGACGTTTTCACATTAAAGGGTTGGATTCTACATTTTAATAAAAATGTTAATGAGATAACTCTCCGATGGGGCGACAAAGAAATCACCGAACATACTTTCCATGACAGGGAGGACGTATTTAATGCATACCCGAATGCCACTAAATCTGTGGGATTTATAATCTCTTTTGAAAGCGCAGAAGAAGTAAAAGATGGCGAATTTTTCTGTAGCATTGGCGACGAGCGTGATACGCTGTTGCCAGTGATAAGAGTTGACAACCCCCACCATGCCCCTAATCAGCCCCAAGGCGAAATAGGAAATGCTTGCCCCAGTATCATTGCCATAGATAATTTTTATAAAAATCCTGATGAGGTCAGGGAATACGCCCTTTCCTTAGAGTTTCAGCACAACAAAGCACATCATAAAGGACAACGCACCCCGCGACAAACCCTTTTCGATGGTACTTATGAGTTTTTCGAAGATATTTTGAAAAAGAAAATAACTAGTTGGGGCAATCAACCTCACAACGGGGTATTTCAATTTTGCACCGCCGAAGACCAATTAGTCTATCATACCGATGGTCAAAAATATGCCGCTGTAGTTTTCCTTACTCCAAATGCGCCACCAGAAGGCGGCACAAGTTTTTTTAAGCACAGGGGAAATGGCCTGAGAAATTTTCCCACGGAAGAAGATTGCGCTAGTTTAAACAAATCTAGCGATGAGCTTTACTGGGATATGTTTAGGGGTAATTTTTACGATAAATCTCCTTGGGACTTAGTGGACGTAGTGGGAAACGTGTATAACAGGATGGCGATATGGGATGCCAAGCTTGTACATGCCGCTTCTCAATATTTTGGTGATAATAAAGAAAACTCTCGATTATTTCATATGTTTTTCTTTGACGCTGAATAGTTTTTAAGTGTAACTTAAAACAGATGGCAAACAAAAAAAAGGCTAATCATTCGCGGGCTAGCATAAAAAAAGAGATCGCTCAAGAAATTACGGAGTCCTTAACAAGTGACTGCTTTCACGATAACCCGATTAAGAGGCAAATCAAATTAAAGCAATTCCCTTGGACTCAAAAACAAAAAGAGTTTTTTAAAATAGCCTTACATCCCGACACTAAAGTAGTCTTAGTTAATGGGCCAGCGGGAACCTCTAAAACCTTATTATCTACTTATTGTGCGCTTCAGTTGCTCAACATGAAGACTATAAGCGATATCATGTATCTTCGCTCCGCCGTAGAATCCTCAGATAGAAGTCTCGGATTTCTCCCTGGTTCTGCCGAGGAAAAGCTGCGCTTTTTTAACCTGCCGTTTTTAGATAAGCTGGAAGAGCTCCTTGAAAACACTCGCGTAGAGAAACTAGAGGCAGAGGGGAGAATAACAATGTTCCCAGTAAACTTCGCGAGAGGAATGAACTGGAAAGCTAAGTGTATTATCTTAGATGAATCTCAAAATTCTACGATAAAAGAAATCACGACAGTCATAACCAGACTCGCAGAGGGAAGTAAATGCTTCATACTAGCCGACCCCATGCAGACAGATATCAAGCAGGGGGAAAAGCAGCATGGTTTTGAGAAAATGTTTAAACTTTTTTCTGATCAAGAGAGCATAGAGGAAGGGATCAGGACTTTCGAATTCGGGGAAGAAGATGTCATGAGGTCTCAGCTTGTCAAATTCTTAACGAAGAAACTAAAATTAATTTGTTAACCTTTCTCTTGCCTAGTTAATCTATAAGAATCCTGAGCTAAGCGGTTAATAGCTATTGCGTTTTCTTTAATGTCATCGTCAGGGTGAGAACAATATTTAATACTTAAATCTCCGATTTCTTTCAACTTCTTAAGTAGAGTTTCTCTTTCCGAAGGGGATTTTTCCATATCATATATTACACTAAAAGGAGGCTCGTTACACTCTTTTTATAAAAATATTAATTTTTATTTTGTTTTTTTTACTTTTTTGCTGTAATATATGACATGAGTAACCTAAAGGACTACTGTCAAAGTTGTGGCTCTGCCCACAGCTATACTTTACGTAAGCCCAATTTTTGTCAAAGTTGCGGCATCTCCCTTGGCTCCGCCAAGAAAGATTCCCGTAATGCTCTTGGGCTGGAGATAGAAGAAGAGTCAGCGATACCAGGATCTTTCAGCGATTTGGAAGGATTAGAATTTGACAGCGAAGTCTATTCTCCTGACTCTCAAACCCTAGGAAGTATCATGCAACAGTACTCAGCCTCCCCTCCCCCCTCTCAACACTCCAGCCAAAGAAAACCTAAAAATCCGTTCTCTACAGAGGAAATCCTAGAGCAGCTCAAAAAAGAGAGTTCCGCTATTAGACCCAAAACCTCTAAATAAATTGAGTGATACGCCGAGAACATTTGAAGAGTGCATCCCCATTATCGATGAAGAAGTACGGAAGAGAAGAGGTAAGTGGAACTTGCAGTCTCTGGCGTGGATGGATTTCGATGACGTTTCCCAGATCATTAAAATACATGTATTTAAAAAATGGGGCCTTTATGACCCTAGGCAGCCCTTGAGACCTTGGCTGAACAGAATAATCTCTAATCAGCTTAAAAATTTAATAAGAAATAATTACGGAAACTTTACTAGGCCATGTTTAAAGTGCGCGGCGGCAGAAGAGACGGATAAATGTAAATTATTTGAGAAACAGTGTAATTCGTGCCCCCTTTACGAGTATTGGAGTAAAAATAAAAAAGATGCCCAGAATTTAAAGATACCCGTTTCTTTGGATCATCACTCCATAGAGGTCAAAAACTTGTCTTATAGTTCCGACAGCTTTGAGTCCAACAAGGATAAACTTCACAAAGTCATGTTATCTAAGCTTAAACCGCTTGAAAGAAATGTTTATCAATTAATTTATATCGAAAATAAATCAGATGAAGAGGTGGCTAAAATAATGAATTACACGACCTCTGAAGAGGGGAGACCTCCTGGTTACAAACACATTAAAAATATAAAAAAGTCCATTATAGAAAAAGTTAAAAAAACTTTAGAAAAAGGAGAGGTAGATATTATATGAGCGATAAAATAATTTTACTTGAAGACCAAAAAGCTGCTATTCTCGAAGAGTGGAATTCTAGACCCGATAACCCTCCCTCTCTATTAGACTTGATAAATGTAACTTTCCCCGATAAAAATGTAGACGGTAGAAGCAAGGAGGGGAAAGCGGTCAAAGCTTTTCTCGCGAGCCAGAGCATTAAAGCTAGAGCTTCTCAAGAATACCAAGCCAAAGAAATAGAATTAACTCCAGAGCATAAAGAGTTTATAGATAATAACTATAAACTGATGACTTTCGTTGAAATAGCTAGAGTAATTTTTGCAAACGAAAAAATAACTAATTTAAATAAAGAGGCTAAAGTCGCAGAGGCTTATATAAAACAGATAGACCCCTCTCACGACTCTTCAGAGGAAATTAATATTACCCACGATGAATATAAACCTCCTTCGACATTTAGTTTAGCGTTATCGAAAATTAATAAATATATTTATAAGAAGTGGGATAAAGATAAGCTCGTCGCTAAAGAGAAGAAAAACATAGACTCTCTATTGGGTTATATGAATACCTATAGATTCATTCATCAAATTAATAGTTATAACTCTATAGGAGCACGAGACCTTTTCGAATCGAGCTTCGTAAGGTATACGTGCGATAAGAATGATTTGACTCAAGAAGAAGTAGATCAATACATTGTCCTTTCTTCCGAGGTGGTAATCGCCTCAAACATTCAACAGAGGGTAGAACATTTGCAGAACTTATTAGATGACGCGGCTAATGATAGCGACGGAAGAAGAATCGCAATGTCGTTAGTTGAAGCAATTAACACGGCTCAAAACGAATATCATCAATCAGTAAATAGGCAACAAAAATTATTAGAAAGCTTAAAGGAGAAAAGGAGCGACAGGTTAAAAAATCAATTAAAAGAAAACGCCAGCATCCTAAATTTAGTAGAGATATGGAAGTCGGAGGAATCGCGGCATAAAATGATTAGGCTCGCTAACCTTCGCAGGGAAGCCGTGGAAGAGGAAATCGAAAAATTAACCACGATGGAGGAACTTAAAGCAAGAATAATGGGAATATCGGAAGGCGAAATCTTAAATTAAGATGATCTTAGAAAAACCAAAATTGCTATTCATTCACATCCCCAGGACGGGGGGGTCTAGTATAGAAAATTTTTTTAATTTTTGCCCTTGCGCCCCGATGAACAAGAAAGAGTCTCAATACTCCACATTAGAAGAGTCAAAAGAATATTGTAAAATTGAAAATTATTTCAAATTTACCATAGTAAGAAACCCTTGGGATAGATTACTGTCGTGGTTTTTGTGGTCTTACGCCGAAGTGATTTATTACCAATATATTTCTGAAAGGGGCGAACATCCGCAGGACGGGAAGAAAGGAAGGGCCCGAGCATGGGCCAAGGGGCGCAAATTATTAAATGACAAAAAAAATAGATTTGTTGATCAAAAGCTCTTTTTGAAATTTAAAACATCTTTTTCCAGTTTCATCGAGAGACTAGAAGGCCAGTCGAATTTAAATGCGGACCCGCGCTATGATAGTATTGGAGCTTTAGAAAACCGCTTGTACGGAAGATGGATAATGCCTCAAAGTATGTGGATCGAATCAAGCGGAAAAATAGAAATGGATTATATTTGCAAATTCGAAAAATTAAAAATTGATTTTAATATTATCTTAAGAAAGCACGGGATAGAAGCTAAACCTTTGGAGCAAACGGGGAAAATTTACCACAAACCCGACTATAGAAAATTTTATACCAAAAGAAACCAAGAAATAATAAATAGACTTTACGAGGAAGATATTAAAAGATTTAAATATGACTTTTAAGTGCAAAGCGTGTGATCAGGAATTTGAGACGGAGAGGAAACTCCATTCTCATCTCAAGAAACATGACCTCAGAATAGCTGCGTATTACCAGAAGTACTGCCCTCGCTATGATTTGCATGATGGGAAAATAATTAAGTTCAAATCCAAAGAGTATTATTTAAATACTCAATTCAATACGAAGACTAACCAATTGAAGTGGTTAGATAAATTGCCCGAAAAAGAAGCAAAGGATTATTTAAAAAAAATATTAACCGAGAGAAAAGAGAAGAAAGGCCTAGTTTACTCCCCCTGTCAAGTAGAGCTTCGTAGTTTAGCTTGCCCGTCTATAATATCTTTTGAAAAAAAATTTAATGATTATTATGATCTTTGTAAATCGCTAGGGTTTAAAAATAAATATCAGAAAATTCAAAATATAACAACTGGGAGCTTCGATAAGGACTGCAAAGTCTACATAGACAGTCGCGAACAATTGCCTTTAAAATTTAATTTGCCTACAGAAGTCAAAGGCTTAAAGTTCGGAGATTACGCTTTAAGCGAAAAATCTTTAACCTGTAATTGCTATATAGAGAGGAAGTCTTTAGCGGATTTTATTTCGACTATCAGTGTCTTAAATTACGATAGGTTTTGCCGCGAAATTGAAAGGGCGGCAGAAAATGATGCTAATTTAATCATAGTAATAGACGATACCCTTACCAACGCCTTATCTTTCCCCTTCCTTCCCTATATCTCCAAAAAAATAAGAGTGACTCCTGAATTTATATTTCATAAAGTCCGAGGGATGATCCAAAAGTATGATCATATACAGTTTCTCTTCGTCAAGGGGAGAAAGGAGTCAGTGAGGGTTATAGAAAAGATATTTTTTTCTAAGTGCATTTACAAAAAAATTGATTTACAATTAAGTTACGACAAGAAAATCCTTTAAACGGCGGGCGGATTACCCAAAATCAAGATTAATTAAAATTTAAAATGTGGTATTGCCCAGATAAATACAAAAAAGAGGTTCCTGATACTAATTTAGGGCTTTTAAAGTTGAAGGGAACCCTGGAAGATAAAGAGGCTAGGATTTCTTTAGCTCAGTTCCTGTCTTCCAATATAGGCATTACTACGGAATTACTCTCAGGCATCAAACTCGCCCCCTATCAAGAAATTACGCTGAAGGGAATGATGAATAGAAATTTTTCTATGTGTGTTTGGGGTCGTGGCTGCGGAAAGACTTTCATAGCTTCAGTGTTCTGTTTCCTTCAATGTATTTTTAATCCTGGAACTAAAATTCTTATAGCTGGACCTACTTTTCGTACAGCAAGATTCATTTTTACTAATTTAGAAAAACTCGTTACCTCTAAAGGTGCTGAATTATTACAACAAGCTTTCTCGACGAAGCCCTCGAAGAGAAATGATCAATTCGAATGGTCTATTAATGGGGGCACGATTACGGCGATTCCTCTTAATGGCGAAAAAATTCGCGGCTTCAGAGCAAACATTCTTTTATTGGATGAGTTTCTTTTGCTGCCAGAGGAGCTAATCAATACTGTTCTCATGCCTTTCTTAGTTGCTCCGCAGGATATGAAGGAGAGATTAGAAATTAGAGGCATGGAAGACGACTTAATTAAAAAGGGCAAAATGAAAGAGGACGATAGAATGGTGTTCGGAAATAACTCTAAGATGATAGCACTATCCTCCGCTTCTTATACTTTTGAGAACTTGTATAAAACTTACAGGGAATGGACTAATAAGATTTATTCCGAGGATGTAAGCGATGCTAATTATTTTATTTCGCAGATGGGGTACGAAGCCTTACCTGAAGAAATGATAGATAAAACCGTCATAGAAGAAGCTCAAGATGGGGGAGCATCCCACTCCTCTTTTTTAAGGGAGTACTGCGCTCAATTTACCGATGGATCAGATTCTTATTTTAGCGCCCAAAAAATGCATTTATGCACCATCCCTGACGGCGAAACCCCCACTACCTTGATAAGGGGGAAGAGTAAGGGGAGCTACATCTTGGGAATCGATCCCTCTTTCTCCAATAGTCCAAGTTCTGACTTTTTCGCTATGTCGCTATTGGAAGTGGATGAGGACACTGGACAGGGAACTTTGGTCCATAGCTATGCGGTAGCGGGGGGAGACTTAAAACAGCACATAAATTATTTATATTATCTTTACACTAATTTTAATATTGGATTAATTGTTATCGATAACGCGGGGTATCAATTTTTAGATAGCTGCAATGAATCTGAGAATTTTGTTAATGCGGGAATAAATTTAAAATTTTTAGACTTTGAGGCTGCCAAAGAGGGGGAAGATTACAATAAGGAGATCAGACGCTTAAAAAGAGACCTGAATAAGTCTGACCATAGAATTTGCTTTAAACAAAACTTTACTAGCGATTTCTTAAGAAAAGCTAACGAGCACCTTCAGGCAGCTATTGACCATAAAAAACTATGGTTTGCCTCTAGAACTACAGCGAATGGTTCTGTATTCGACAAGCAATCTAATTACAATATAAATTTAAAATTAGTAGAAGAAAATAATATAGGCGAATTTATCGAAGCTCAAGACACTTTAATATATTCCACCAAAAAGCAATGTGCCTTAGTAGAGGTAAAAACTACGGCTAAAGGCACTCAAACATTTGATTTACCGCAGCACTTAAAAAGAAGCACCTCTCCCCATCGAGCTAGAAAAGATAATTACACTACTTTAATGTTAGCTAATTGGGGACTTAAATGCTACAATGATAACAAGGCTACGAATGAAAACGAAATAAATTCTACGTTTTTGCCGCAAATGTTCCGTTAGAAGTGTAATAATTTATTAATCATGAGCCAGCAACCCAAGAAAAGTAAATCCACGCAGGGAGCAAAAGCTTCAAGCTCTCCTCGGAAAGCTCCCAAAAAAGCAGCTAAAAAGATGACGAGCAAGGCTTCGGCAAGCGAGGACACGACCCCGTTCATGGCTTATGAATCCGCAGCGAACATCAACACGGGAGTCACTTCTACTCGTCGAAATAAAGCAGCGGTTATAGAAAGAACGGATAAATACATAAATATCTCCAACGGACTAGTGCCTTTTAAGTATTCTTACGAATATGGAAATAGCGGTTCCAGAAGCTTAGATGTCAGAGATGCTGTAATTTTATGTCAAAAAGCTTATTATAATTTTTCTCAATTTAGAAATGTCATTGATTTAATGACGGAATTTTCTTTAGGAAATATATACTTTCGAGGAGCGAGCAAGAAAGCTAGAACATTTTTCGAAGCCTTGTTCAATAAATTAAATATTTGGGATTTTCAGGATCAATTTTTTAGGGAATATTACAGATCAGGAAACGTTTTCATATATAGGTTCGACGCTAAGTTAACTAATGAAGAATTATCCAAGATAACCCAAACATTTGGAAATACTTTATCTTTAGCTTTGGAAAGCGACAATAAAATTCCTAGCTCTTATATGCTTGTTAATCCTGCCGATATTAGGATGACAGGTACGTTAGCTTTTAATAACCCCATATATTATAAGCTAGTAACTAATTACGAGCTGGAGAGATTAAAAACCCGCAAAACCGAAGAAGACAAAGAAATGTTCAATTCGCTTCCTAAAAACGTGCAGAAGCAAATTGACACATCCAGAAGCGCCGCCGTTCAGATTCCCTTGGACGTAGATAGAATTATGGCGGTTTTTTATAAAAAGCAAGATTACGAGCCCTTTGCAGTTCCAATGGGCTATCCCGTATTAGCGGATATAAGCTTTAAAGACGAGCTTAAAAAAATGGATATGGCCATTGGCCGTTGTATGCAGCAAGCTATATTGCTCGTGACAATGGGTACTGATCCCGAAAAGGGGGGTATTAATCAGCGCAATTTACAAGCGATGCAAGACCTCTTCCGAAACGAATCAGTGGGAAGGGTTCTTATCGCGGACTACACGACTAAAGCAGAGTTTGTGGTTCCTAAGATAGCGGAGCTAATGGACCCTAAAAAATATGAAATTTTTGATAGAGATATCAACAACGGGCTTAATAACATTTTAGTGGGGGGCGAGAAGTTTTCTAATCAGGAGAGCAAGGTTAAAGTATTTGTTTCTAGATTAGAACAAGGGCGTCAAGCCTTCTTAAACAACTTCTTAATTCCTGAGATAAAAAGGATTTCTAAAAATTTAGGATTTAAGAATTACCCTATCCCTTACTTCGATGAGATGTCTCTACAAGACAGCGTGTTGAAGGATAGAGTTTACTCTCGTCTGCTGGAGCTAGGAGTACTCACCCCCGAAGAAACCTTAACTGCTATTGACACAGGAAGGCTTCCCGATAAGGAGACTTCGTTAGAAAATCAAAAAGAGTACATGAAGCAAAGGAACGACGGCTTATATACTCCGTTGGTGGGAGGAAGCCCCTTGGCTCAGACCATAAAAGTGGAAGAATCGGGGGATAAGGAAAAACCTAAGAGCTTACCCAAGGACGCTGGCAGACCCGAAGGAACTACTGGAATCCCTCAAGAGAACAGGGAAATTTCCCCGCTTGGGCAAGCTGGAGCCTATAGTCTGGATAAAGTTAAGGATAATATGATTTTAGCCCAAAAGCTAGAAGGGTCTGTGGCTACGCAGCTTAGAAAAATCCACAAAGTAAAAAGATTAAATAAATCCCAGAAAGAAGTTGCTATTCAAATATCTGAGACTATAATAGCTAACGAAAGTCCTAGTCGATGGGAAAAAAATGTTAAGAAATATTGCGAACAGCCGATAGATCATAATTCTGAACGAGTAGAATTAGTCAGAGAAATAGCGACCAAGCATCAACTAGATTTTTATTTAGCTAGTATATTAGCGTCAAGTTTAAAAGCGGAAAAATAATATGAGCGAAGAAAACAAACCAGACAGCATGGAAGAAAATCACATTAAATCTGTGACTTACGGCGAAATGCCCACCGATCTAATAATGCCCGACATCTTGATTCCCCCCGTACAAAAAGACAAAACGAAAAAAGTAGTAAAAGACGAGGTGGATGTAGCGTTTAAGTTCGCATTCCTTGGAGCAGGTCAAGGGGGTTCTCGCATCGCTGAAAATTTTCATAAGTTAGGGTACAGAAGAATCGCGGTTATCAACACCGCGCAACAGGATTTAAATTCTATAGATTTAGAAAATAAATTATGTTTTGGGGACGGAGGAGCGGGAAAAGCCCCAGAAGTCGCCGCCCAAGTTTATCAAGAAAAAAGCGAAGATATATCTGACTTTATGAAAAGGTCTTTCGGAGACGATGTAGATAAAATTTTTATTTGTGCTGGAGCTGGAGGAGGGACGGGAGCGGGCTCCGTCGTTCCCGCTGTGAGATCAGCCATAGAAACTCAAGCTTCTGGAGGTTCCTCAAAAAAAGTAGGAGTTATATTAGCGTTGCCAAAGGCTTCAGAGGGTAAAAAAGTAAATGCTAACGCCGCGAATACTTTAGATCAGGTCTATGATTTAGTAGACCAAGGAATTGTTTCTCCGTTAATCTTAATCGATAATGAAAAGATCGGAGAACTTTATCCAAATTTAGTAGTGTCAGAATTTTGGAACGTCGCCAATCAAAGCATGGCTGGACTTTTCCATCTCTTCAATCACACCGCTGCTAAAGATAGCACTTATTCTTCTTTCGATTCTAATGATTACAGACAGGTTTTAGATTCTGGACTGATCGTTTTCGGGGCTTCACCCGTTTCCGAATGGAAAGATTCCATCAGCATTGCTCGCGCGGTCCGAGAAAATCTAAGGAATAATTTACTTTCGGGAGGAATTGACTTAAGCACTGGAAATTCTGCCGCTGCTATAATTATTGGCGGCACAGAGCAGCTCAACACTATTCCTCAGAGCTACTTAGATCAAGCATTCGATCAGCTCTCCAAAATGATGAGACCCAACAGCGTAGTCCATCGAGGAATTTACAGCGGAGATAAACCTACATTAAACGTCTTCTCTTCAATTGGTGGATTAGCAAGACCTCAAGAAAAAATAAGCCAGCTTAAGAAATTAGGCGACTTACCAGAATAAATAGTGTATAATAAAACCGTATGGCAGCTAATAAAAATACTGAAGTAAAACCTGGTTGGAAAAGTACCGAGTTTTGGGTAACCGTCGTAGTCGCTTTAGCCTCTTTGGCTTGGGGCGCGGGTCTCGTCGAAGCTGGCGGAGAGTCAGGAGCCGACAAGGCCTTTGGTTTCGTATGTTCCGCACTTAGTGCTCTTGGATATACGGTTTCCAGAGGTTTAGCCAAGAAAAAGGCATAAAACACTAATGTGGGCGAGCTTACTCAAGGCCGTCTTAGATTGGTTAACAGGGCTTGCTCGTGAAGATACGAAAGCGGGAGACGCTGACGCTACGCCCCAAAACCTTAAAGACAAGTGGCGCAATCGCATACGGGAAGAGGAGTCAAAAAATGAAAAAGATAGCGATTCTGATCCTAGTTAGCTTATTCCTCGCGGGATGCGGATCGACTCGCGTAGTATTTGTTGACACTCAGTCTAACCTAGTTCGTATCGGGCCCGATGTTTCGGGGAGAGTTTACGTCAAAAAAGATGGCGAATGGACTCTTTCCAAGAATAAAGTAAAGCTACCTGAAGGTTGGTATGCGGGAGGAATTCCTACCGACGATTAATCAATTATAATATATAAATAAAGCAGAGGAACCTTCGGGTTTCTCTTTTTTTTTGTGTATCATTTTAATGAAATGAAGGAAATTTCTTTTTATGATATAAATAGTGTTTTGAAAAGAAAAGAATCATACTATAAGGGGCTTTTGAAGGGGTCGCATCACGATCATAAAGTGGGTTTATACGGTTTACAGATAATTTCTTCTCTAAGAAAAGATTTAGAAAAAGCTTGTAAATAAAAACATTTTTTTACTTCTCTTTTGAACAAAAGAAGTATAATATAAATACACCTGATAAAATCAGGTCATAAGTTATGAAAACTAATATTAATATGAAAAAAGTATTACTAATGGGCGTTACCGCTACCTTTTTGGGTATGGGTTGCGCGTTGACCGAAAAGCTCCCCTCTGTTACAGTGGGTGGCGCAGCTAATAAAAATGCCGTCCTCGACGCTAGCGTCGATAAAAGCGGCATTTCAGTTACGGCTCCGCTCGTAAATGTCTCGGTCCCGTTCCCCAAGCTAAAGGCTACGGGCGACAAGAAGAAGTAGACTAATACGTCTAACCATCCACCACAACCGTGCCCCGAAAAGGGTGCGGGTTTTTTTTTGAAAAAATATTTAATTTTTATTATAATAATTAGTAATTTTAGTGTATAATTTATTACCTATGAAGGGGATTGAATATGAAATAGAGTCGTCGGGGGAAAATTTCAATAATAATAATTCTCAATGGCGTCAATCCTTGGAGAAATTAAAGCACGACGATGCTGTAAGTTTTTCCGTGAAAGTCGTAGAAGCGCTAGAGCAAAAAGTGCAAGATCATAACTCTTCGTGTGATAATAAAGTTTCGTTGAAACAGCTAAAAAAAGTTTACCGAAGAGCCGCAGGAAATGTTTTCGCTGAAGTGCCCGATGTAGAGCAAGATAGAGGCAAATGGGCCCTAGCAAGAGTACATATGTATTTACGCATTCTTAAAGGCGAGCCAATGCCACGAGAAACACACGCTTCAATTCCGTTTAATTCCGATGAAGGAATCGATTTATTTGATTCAGTTATTCCTAGCGAAGAGGATTTTACTGAAGCGGAAAAGTGTATTGTCGCTCACGATTTATTTTATAAATTTACTACCGTCGATAGTCTTTATTTAGAAGACGAAGATAAAAATCAAGGATATTATTTTTTAGATTAAATTATGAAAAACTTCCTGCACGAATGTAACGGCAAAATCGCTGAGTCATCTTTAGAAATTCAAGCTAAGTGCGGCGAATGTAATTGCGACGAAAATGATATCGCAGAAACTCCTTGCGAGTGCGCGTGTCACGACGATTAATTCTAATATATAGGAGATTATAGAAATATGTCAGCGATGGGATCATTTAGAGACGACGGCTTACCGAATAGTACTAACTACGCTGTATTAACGGGTCAAGCGATTAGCACCCCCACGAAGTTGGTTGATGGCGCTAATGGTGCAGTTAATATTACGGATATTGTCCTCAGTAAAAATACTGATGGCGACTTTTCTTTTTATAATGGGACTGGGGACGCTAGTCAGTTGTTCTTTACCGCTTATATAAAAGCAAACGATAATGGAGACTCCATTGAGTCGATCAATTTTACTTCGGCTCTAAAGCTCAATAATGCGAGCGGAGTTTATGTAAAGCTGGATAGCACGAACACCGATTATTCTGTTTTAGTCAACTACTATATTTCTAATAATCGATAAAATTCATTAGTTATGAAAGATCATAAATATACCACTATTTTTAGTTCTGAGATTAAGCCCTTGGTTTCGGAAGAGAAAGATAAATATTTGGCTATGGCTAGCTTAGTGGAAATAGGGGACTTTGTTCCTGAAATTGACACAGGCAAAAATGTTGATCTTTTACCCGTCGCTTTTAATGCGTGTGTTATCAATAGGGCAAATAAAAATGGCGATGTGGTAGATACAGCGACATCATTAGCGATGTATAAAGATTTCATCAACAAACCGATTAACATAGAACACAATCGCGATAGAGTAGTGGGCGTAATCTTGGCGGCGGGGTTTAGCGAGTTCGGCACTGATAAAGCGCTAACTGAAGATCAAGTTAAAGATTCGAAATCTCCATTTAATATTACTTTGGGAGGCGTTATTTGGAAAGTCGTTAACAGCCGCCTGTCTGCTATTATCGAAAATGCTAGTGATCCCACTAGCGAAGACTATCTGAAGATTTCTGCAAGCTGGGAACTAGGATTTAGCGAATACAATATCATGGTTTCTTCTAATGGCGAGAAAAATATAGAAAACGCGGAAATCATTGCGGACGTTGAAAAACTCGAAGAATTAAAGACTTCTCTCAAGGGGTTCGGCGGAACTGGAGTACTGGACGACGGTTCTGGAGTTTACAGACAAGTCATTAATGACGTCGTGCCTTTGGGCATAGGTTTAACAGAGAATCCTGCTGCGGAAGTTTCGGGGGTCGCTATTAGGCTTGCTCAAAAGAGTGATGACATTAAGAATCAGAATAAATCAACAAAAATTGAAGAAAATAGTTCTCAATTAGAAGAAAAAAATGTAACAGATCATAAGGAATTAATAGTTATGGAGAAAATCACCGACATTAAACAGATCACGGATGAGTCCCTGAAAGCAGGAGAGGTTCAAGCTTCTGTTATCACGGATTTCATCGAGAACAAGCTTCATGAAGCTTCGGAGCAATTTGTAACCGAAAAGAATGAAGTGTCCGACAAGCTTAAAGCTGCCCAAGACTCCCACTCTGAAATGACCACTGAATTTGAAGCGGTTAGAAAAGAGTTAAACGAAGTCAAAGAAGCTCAGGCTATTAAGGCTGCCGAAGACTTATTCAATCAGCGCATGTCCGCTTTTGATGAAGAGTACGAACTGGACGACCAACATCGTGCAATCATCGCTTCTGACATTGTAGAAATGACTGAAGAAGATTTTGAGGCTTACGCTGATAAAATGGAGGTTCTTTTGAGTCGCCAAAAATATGGCGGCAACGAAGGCGATACTCCTGATGCTGATCGGAAGAAGAAAGGCCATTACGGTCCTGGTCAGAAAAAGAAAGAAACCGCCGACGAAGAAGGTGAAGAGGACTTCAAAACTTTCATAAATCGGAAAAAGAAAGAAAAGGCCGCCAAAGCTTCGGAAGAAGTAGAGGAAGTCTCCGCTTCTGTAGAAGAAACCCAAGAGGCTGCAAGCGTTTTGGATGAAGCCTTAAAAAACGCTCAAGTAGACTCGAGTCAGATGCCCGCGACGAGCGAGGCCTCCGAAGCGACTCTGGCTGAAAAATACCAACAAGCTTTCAATTTAGATAAATTCGAAATTGATTATTAATACCTATAAAAATAAAAAAACTTAATTAAGGAAATAAAATATCATGGGATGCAAACTATTACCATTTAGGGATTACGACGAACACGAAGTATCCAACCTATTCAAATACAGCGGCAGTGTGCCCGTAGACGAGGGAACTATTGTTACCATCTGCGCGGGTGCTGGCTGGTCGCAAAGCAACTCGGACACTCAACTTTTGGGTGGCGCGGGTAAATCATACGCCAATACTGTGAGTGATCGCTACGGCGTTTACGCTCAAGTGAGAACTGCCGCCACTGGCGATGCATATCCTGTCGGGATGTTGCTTGCAGCGGTTAAGGAAGAAGACGAGAACGGCGAAAAGCTACTCTATAATCCCCGCAAGCAAGCGGAGATGGGAGTCGTATTGAGCGGTCAAGCGGTTCCTATCGTTTCGAGAGGTATCTTCTTGTACAGCGGTTCTGTTGTCACCGACCAAACCGTCACTCCAGGAAACTTCCTGCGTAGTGATGCTAATGGTCTATTGACTACTGGCACAGCTGGAACTGATCACGCTAACGTCGCACAAGCTCTTGGGCCTGTTGACGCAACGTATAAATCGATCCTTATCAAACTGCGACTCTAAGCAATTAAATATTATATATAAGGAATAAATTATCATGAGATTAAAATTAAAAAACACCCCAGAACAAGTAGAGCTCATCAAAGCGATGGGTTCTAAAGACCCTGCGGTTGCTCGTGAAGCCTCTGAAGCTTTTGCAGCTTTTCTTGGACCAGTGGTCCGTCAAGTTTTGATGCAAGCTAACACTTCAGCAGGTATTTACACGGACGCACCGTATGACGAGGATGACAATCCTAGTTACCCCTTAGACCTTTACTACAATGAAGGCGCTAATATGGTACAAGTGTGGAGCCAAAGCATGGCAGGTGGTCTTCCCACTTCTCATATTTCTGGCTTAGAAGAAATGAAAATTGCGACTTATCGCTTGGACAGTGCTGTTAGCATGAACAAGCGTTACGCTCGTAAGGCTCGTTTAGATGTCGTGAGCAAAGGCGTGGAGAGAATGGCTAACGAGATTCTCGTTAAACAGGACCGTAACGCTTGGGCTGTTATTCTTAAGGCGCTCGCTGAAGCGAGCACTGGCGGAAATCAACACCTTTTGCAGTCTCAAAGTACTGCTGGTGCTACCCCCGCTGTCTCCCAGTTCACTCTGGAGGACTTGAATGATTGTATGCAACGTATGGCTCGTATTAACGAATCGTATGCTGGTGGTACTCCTGCGGAGGCTTACAGCAAAGGCATTACTGACCTTTACGTTTCTCCGAAGGTGATGGCTGACATCCGTGCGTTCTCGTATACCGCCCTTGGTGGTTCGAGCGCTGGGCAAGCACAGACTGACCTTCCTGACTCTATTCGTAGCGATATCTATCGTGCTGCGGGTGCTGGCTCCATCTTTGGAGTTAACATTCACCAGCTGTTAGAACTCGGTCCTAGCGAGAAGTATCAGGTTCTTCTGAACACCTTCACTGGTGCTACTACCTACACCAATATTGACGGTGGCGGCGCTCTCCCAGTGGATGCTGATGATTCAACGATTGTTGGTATTGACAACAGCAAGGGTGCGTTTGTTCGTCCTGTGGCTCGTGGCGAAGGTGGCGAAACCTTCACCGCAGTTCCTGACGATCAGTTCTACGCTGCTCGCATGGAGAAACTTGGCTTCTACGGCTTCTTGGAAGAGGGTCGCGTTTGCTTGGATTCTCGCGCTATTGTGGGTATCAACATGAGAGACGACGACTAAAATTCTTATACAGAATTAATTCAACCCCTCACCTTCGGGTGGGGGGTTTTTTTTGTTTGCTATCCATTAAATAATCATGTATTATTTAATATATGCCAAGAAAAAATAAAACTACATCCAAAAAAACTTCGGTCAAGAAACCTAAGAAGGTAGAGGAAATGTCTCAGACTCACGGAAAAGAGGAGAGGCCGCTTTATAGTACTCTGGAGCAGATTTGGGGCGACACAGGACTCTCTAGATATGGCACTTTCGACGAAGACAACTATCTGAAAGAACTGGAGGATATGACGAAAGCAGATATTCAGGCTCATGCTAATAGATTGGGTCTCGTCCCTATTGATAACCGAAGAGAATTAGTTAAAAGATTACTAAAAGAATTTGTTTATCATAAAAGCAGATATTCTACTATTCCTGCCGACATTCAGATAAATAACATCACTTCTAACCTAAGCGCTGAAGTAAGAAAAATCCTCAGTGAAGGAAAATAAATTTCTGTTTAATCTTAGAAAAAGTGTAATAACTGGTGTATGGCGACCACTTATGATTTTGATGTTACGCAAGGGGCGGAATCCTGTACCACGTTTGAAGTAAAAAACTCTGGTGGCACGCCCTATAATCTAAGCGGTGACAATGGCTATAAGCTAAGTGGCGTAGCTAAAGTCAGATACGGTGACTCTGACGCCTTGATAAACTTAAGTCCGTCAGGAGTGGACGGTTTTCTTGATAGCGGTAGATTCAAAGTCACGCTTTACGCTTCTCAAACTCAAAATTTACCTGTATGTCAGGGCGTCTACGGGATAGAAATATACAGCGGATCGGGCGTGGATCAATTTGTAGAAAAAGTCGTAAATGGAAAATTTAACGTTTGCCCAGAGGTCACCAGCGCGGGTGTAAGTTTACCTTAACAGGATTTTAAAATGGCTACCGTAGAAGTAATAACAAGTGATGGATGTGGCGCTGGGCCCGTAACTGTAACCGCTGGCTCTCAGGGGGCCCAAGGACCGCAGGGGGTCCAAGGCGTGCAAGGGCCTTCAGATGGCGACCAAGGAAGCCAAGGCGGTGCTGGACAACAGGGCAATCAGGGAGAGCAAGGAGTTCAAGGGCCTTCGGACGGAGCCGCTGGAGCCCAAGGCAATCAAGGCAATCAAGGCACTGGAGGAGCCCAAGGCGATCAAGGCAATCAAGGAGGAGCTGGAGCACAGGGGAATCAAGGGAACAATGGTGCTCAAGGAAACCAAGGAAACCAAGGGGACGGCGGAAATCAAGGGACGGCGGGCACAGCGGGGTCAATTGGTGCTCAAGGCTATCAAGGCTATCAAGGTAATCAAGGCAATCAAGGTCAGACAGGCCAACAAGGCGGAGCGGGCGCTCAGGGCCGTCAAGGAGTCCAAGGCGTTCAAGGGACTCAAGGCGATGAAGGAAATTTTGGCGGCGTTACTTTTGCCTACGATTTTAATACCGATACTTCTGACTCAGATCCTGGAGCAGGGAAATTAAAATTAAATAATGCCACGCAAAATACTTCTACCGAACTTTATATTGATGATACAGACATTAACGGAAATGATATTCAGTCATACATGCGTACCATTGATGACTCGACCTCTACTATAAAGGGTCATTTTAAAATTTCCAATAAGCTTGATAGTTCTCAATTTCTGCTCTTCACTATCTCTAGCCTCACAGAACAAACTGGTTACTTTACTATAGTAATTTCAAATATAGACTCATCCGTTGCGTCGCCCTTTTCTAGTGATGAGGATGTAATAATTACATTTGCTCGGACAGGAGACAAAGGGGATACGGGGGATCAAGGCACTACTGGTAATCAAGGAAATCAAGGCTTGACGGCAGCGCAGGGTTACCAAGGCTACCAAGGCTACCAAGGGAGTCAGGGGGCGGGGGGGTCAGCGGGCGCTCAAGGAAATCAAGGTGCGGCGGGGACAGGCGATCAAGGCAATCAAGGAGCGAACGGAAATCAAGGTAATCAAGGGACGGCAGGAAACCAGGGCAATCAAGGTAACCAAGGCACGACAGGGGCAGGTGATCAGGGGAATCAAGGAGCTACGGCAGCCGCAGGAGCTCAAGGCAATCAAGGTACTCAAGGCTTCCAAGGCTACCAAGGCTACCAAGGCTATCAAGGCTATCAAGGTACTGGAGGATCAGGCGGTGCTCAAGGTAATCAAGGCACAACAGGGGCGGGCAACCAAGGCGATCAGGGAGCTACGGCAGCCGCAGGAGATCAAGGCAATGTAGGAACTCAAGGCAATCAAGGTGCTGGAGGATCAGGCGGTGCTCAAGGTAATCAAGGCGCTACGGGAACGGGTAATCAAGGCGCTACGGGAACGGGTAATCAAGGCGATCAGGGAGCTACGGCAGCCGCAGGAGCTCAAGGTAAT
>TARA_R110000851_G_scaffold99593_3_pt1 | contig 28119 bp, 14 predicted proteins | sample TARA_R110000851 | Tara Oceans TARA_R110000851 (sample SAMEA4397627) | marine metagenome | biome: Polar Biome; feature: [DCM] deep chlorophyll maximum layer (ENVO:01000326); material: water (ENVO:00002006), including particulate matter (ENVO:01000060) such as... | depth 17 m
AAGCGAAAAAGAGGAAGATATCGGAATGGCAAGGGAACAGGTTCGTTTATTAGCGTACTTTAAAGCTGCCTTTGATGGGGATACAATGAAGGGTGACCTAAGTGAGTTGAAGACCTCAATGTCCAGTATATGGAAATGGCTCGACGAAAAGGCAACTGCCGCTTTATAATATTATGGTAGGAGGACACAGAAGAGGAGCGATGGGTAACCTTACAATTGATGGTGCCGGAAGTATTCCTATTTACGAAAACCCAAAGATTCGTGAAGGAAAGAAAGCAGGTTATAACAGGACTAATATTTTCAAACGTAGTGAACCTATTCGACTGTGGGTTGGGTCTACTGCTATGACCTTAGATGTAGAAATTAAATTTACCCTACCTCACATGGAAACCCTTGGAGGCGCCGGCATTGTTGCAGCAGCGGTGGAAACTGCACGCAAGTCTGTTGAGCCTAGGGGGACGAAAGGACCTGGAACGGCACAACTTACAATGTATGGAGCCTTAGTTACGTACCCCCCTTGTATTGTTACTGATTATGAACTCGACGCTTCATACGACCAAGGTGCGTACGGCCACGATTCTCGCGTAATAATTTTACGATTAAAAATGGAAGAGTACCACGGTATATAATGACTAACCCTTACGATATTTTTAACGCGTCTTCAATAATGCATAGAGGAAAACCTCTTTCTATACTGTCTCCCTCTATAGAATTTTCTAATTTTATTGAAAATATAGATAACAATGATTACAAAGTTGCTATTATACCTGAAGGGATGGATGGCCGTCCGGATTTGCTTGCATATCAAATTTATGGAACCGAAAAACTATGGTGGGCTATCATGCTCGCAAATAGGATTGATGACGTAACCACACAATTAATAGCAGGTAAAAAGATTATTGTTCCTTTAATTCCTGGAATTGCTTTTGTTATTGATTAATGGTTATTGCTGCTACAAACGACGGACCCGCATTCGTTAAAGCTTACCCTGTGGGAGGTGGAGGCGACCCGTTTGACCTGGCAAACACCATGAGAGAATTTCGCATGCAGATGGGTACGGGGAAGCTCGGCGCTGGCAGACTCTGTGAGCTTTCTTTAATAGCACCTTCAGCAAGCGCTGAAAAAGAACTCCTTGAGTTTCTTGGGAAAAATTCAGAAGAGAACTCTTACGAATTTGAGTGGGGTTGGGAAGGAGGAGGTACCTCCGATAAGGTTACCGCTGCCTTTGTAAATGTCGAGTACGCTGTAAACTTAGGTAGTGAAGTTACTATGAAGGTTACCTTTGCAGTTACCAATAACCAGATTAAAAATTCAATATCTGGAAAGAAGGCAACTAAGACTAGAAGAGTTTCTTCTGAAAAACCTAAAAAAGGTTTAAGTAAAGCAGTCGGTAAGTTAATAGCTAAAGTTTGTAAAGTTCCTGGATTAACCACAGCTGTTAGTATTCCTGAAGGCTTGCTGAAGAATATTGATGGTAAGATGGATGCTTTTAAAGAATCTATTAAAGACGGGTTAAATCCCTCCTCAAAAGAGGGAGGAGACGGCGTACCTGGAGAGTCGGGAGGAGCAGAAACGTATAAAGCCCGAGAATTAGGTATCATGAACGACTCAATTGCAAGTGATGAAGCATGCATGTCGCTGCTGGCGGAAAGCCCTTTTAGTTACAAACTCGGAACAGGGTCTAAAATCTCCGACCCTACAAGTATTGAAGGACAGTTAAGGTCTTTGTGGGGTAGTGATAGACGAGAAGCCGAAGATGACCCTTGGGGTAGGTATGACCGTGATTATGATGATAGTCCTTTAGTAGGTACTAATTCCTTAACCCTTGATATAAGAGACCCTTATGATGTTTTATTGGGCGAGGAGGAAAGTCCTTTAGAAGTTCCTGCAACCCATAAGACTAACTTCATTCCTTCTATTGAAGGTGCAAGTGAAAGCATGGAAAGGTTTTCTGCTTTACGTTCAACGTTTATTAGTAACGTTAACTACTCTAAATGGAGTATACAATACCCTGGTAGGGTAGAATACTGGGCAGGAGGTTCAGACCGTAAAACTATCTTTGATGATAAAACTTTTAATCTTGTTACTTGGGTTAGGGGTGATGATGGCGCTTGGGATAGTTTTATACCTTCTCTGTCTCATGTTTCAAAATTTTATACATCGCTGGGTTCTAACACAAACGACTTTTACAGCGAAGCTGTTTTTGAAATCCCACCACAAGAAGAAACTGCTGCCTCCGAGTACGGTCCTGGGGTGTGGATGTTTAGATTAACCAACGACGCCACTGCTGATATATCATTACATGTAGCTCGTCAAAATGCAAGACTTAGTATAGTTGATACTTTAATCGCTTCGGAGTTCATGCCTTCCCCTCCCAACTCTCAAACTACACACGCCTATGAGGATGGTGGTTTTCTTTTTAATGCATCCCCTTTTAACTCTACTGATTTTCAATCTCTCGCTGCCACTACAGGAAGTGAAGGTGGAGGAGGTAGCATAATATCAGGTGATGATTCTGCTTATGTTGTTTTAGCCATTAAAGAAGGGGAAGATATTGAATCATGGCTTAGTGGTATTCTAGCGTGGCTTAATGAATTTGCTACGGAAGAGGAAGTCTTAGGTTATAGGGTTTTTGATGGTGCTGATATAGAGAAGGGGAAATTAAAAGATGCGGTAAGTAATCCTAAAAAAGGCAAGCATTATTTAATTATAGCACCTCTAGCAGACATGGGTCCTGACCTGAGTAATGTAAAAGCTCAAACTTCATTTCCTTGGGTTGGAGGTAAAGACTTAACCTTAGAAGTTGGAGGGTGGCAAAGTGTCGTTGAAGGTTTAAACGTAAACACAACCGTAGTCGCCGCTGTACCTTGGCGAGGTCAAACAGACCAAGGAAAACTTAAATCTAAAGAGGATGCTGAAAGCGGTAAAGGTGGTGAATCCGCGAAAAAGAACTACGATAAAGAGCCTACCGCAGAAGAACTTAAGGCCGGCGCCTGGGCCGCAGGGGGTGGCGAACCTGAAAAAGCAGCAGAAGAGATTCTTAAGCCAGAAGACGAGAAGGCTAGTTTTAACGGAGAAGAAGTGGATTCTGCAAAAACTGAATCTGGGTCTATTGCGCCTAAAACAGCCGAAGCCTCTGACAAGAAAGAGGCGTCCGATGCTGCTAAAGCCAAAGCTATCGCTGCTGCAGTTAACTGGGGTTCCGCAGCATTTAAGGTTACAGTAACATGTTTAGGTCTACCTGAAATCTGCGGGGTTAATGAGGTCGCTAGAAACGTAAAATTAAATATGCCTGATGTTAGGACAGGTACAGGCTCACATGGGTTATCGGGCAATTACATGATTGTAGATTATCAACACATCATTTCGGTTGAACAAGGTTTCAAGACTAAACTAGTATTACACACTAAAGGTGGTAACGAATTTACAAAGGCGTAAAATATGGGACTACAATCTAGATTATATTACTTAGAAAAACAAGTAAAAGAACTGGCAGACAGTGTAAAGAAAACCGCAATAACCAGTCCACAAGATGCCGCGATGTCAGATGCGGGAATGAACACCGATATTGGCGTAGGAGGAATGGGGGAGTTTTTAGGAAAGGTATATGCTGCTAGAGTACAAGCTGCAACCGATACACTTCACGGAGGACATTTAAGTGTTATTTGTGACCAAGTTCATGGTGCGGCAGCGTTTACATGTAAGATGGCTTCTCCTTTTGGAGGAGCAGGTTATGGTTTGTTTGCCGTTCCTGGCGCCGGAGCTTCCGTTTTAATTACCGAAGTACAAGGCGAGGGGTGGGTTTGGTTTTCATGCCTTTTTAATTTAGAAGTTGAATCTGGAGGTACCATGACCGTCGTAGACCCAAAAGGCTCAGGCTCCGAGGCTCAAAAATCTGAAGCAGAAGACCCTTACGCAAAGCTTGGTAGAGAAGAAGGAGACCCTATGCAAGTAACCCACGGCGTCCCTGAAAGCTTTCTCGCGTATGCAGAAAACAATGAACCCGAACAGTACATATGGAAAACCCCAAAAGGACATAAAATTATTATGTCTGAGAAGCATACTGAAAACTGTGAAGAAAAACACATAACTATTCAGTCTGCGGGTGGAAAGCGTATAATTTTAGATGACGCGGATGCGAGAACAGAAGTTGGTACGGAACCCTCCATGCCTACGGGACAAACAGGCGACAGGATTATCATTGCTGATGGAGATGAGTGGGAAGAAGAAGGAGGTCCTAATAGGATATGGATACAGTCTACCGCCGGAGAAGAAGGCGTTGAAGATTCAATCCAAGTCTATGCTAGAAATAGTTTATTTTTAGAAGCTCGAGAAGGTAATATTAACATGACTGTACTAGACTCCGAAGTGGAGGATGCCCACATACTTATTACTAATCTAGCCTCTGGTAATCTAGAGATGGATATTGAAGAAGGCGACATCGCAGCCGCTGCCAAATATCGCATCTGTCTTAATGCTTGGAACGAAGACGATACATTACCTCACCTAGGTACGATAGGCATGAAGTCTAAAGGTGCCTTCACTGTCCAAAACGGGTTTGGTGAGGTTAGCCAAAACCTACAAATGAGTAAAGAGAGTGGCGTGGTAGCTTTAAACTCTAACAAATCAGGTCTTCTTCTTATGGGAGGAACAACTACTATGGCACATCTCATGAGTCAAATAGTATACATTACCGCTGTAGATACAATACATCTAGACGCGGATAAGATAAGCTTTAATGCCAATGCTATAGACTTTAATCAAGGCACTCAGATTGGTACTCGAGACTTCACTCTGCTCGAGGACCTTCCTATAGGAGAAGGTCTTGCGCCTTGTGATTTACTAGAAGATGATAAAGAAATTGAATTCCTAACAAATATCAACGGACCTGGGTTTAATATTAACATTACTGAGGCAGGAGGTGTAGGCGCAGGAAATGAAGATGTTACTGAAGAAGAAGACGAAGAAGACGAAGAAGAAGAAGGCCCACCTGACCACCCAGGGTTCGGGGGGGTAGACGATGACGGTATCCCACCTCCTACTACAGGAGGACCTGGCTACCCTGGTGGCCCTGGTGGCGCCGGCAGTGGACTTCCACCCATAGCTTCTGGTAATATAAATATACCAAACGGACCTGCATCTCCACCTAATAAGGGACCTGCATCTCCTCCTTCTTCTCCTCCTGCAGGACCTGCTACATACCCGTCGCCATCGTCGCCATCGTCGCCAAATTCTCCTGCACCAGGACCTCCGTCACCGCCGAGTCCACCTTCATCCCCTTCACTTCCTGAACGAGGGCCTACGTCGCCCCGAAGCCCATCTAGCCCTTCATCTCCTAGCTCCCCGTCAGGCACTCCTGATGATTTGGAGGTAACCTTCTATGACAGTCAACCTCTTGAAAATATTAGCTTCACCGCTTCACCCCCAGTAGGTAGTGGTCCTGGTGATGGTCCTCCTCCTCCTCCTCCTGGTGGTGATGGTATCAACCTGAATAATGATATCAGTTACGTTGATGGCCCTCCTCCTCCTCCTCCGGATGATGACGGAATAATAATCTCCACTGATAGCATCGGCGATGAAGTTACCTATAGGGATTCCGATAGACACAACCGTCAGAATTCCTCATTCCCTGGAGGGGGAGGGGGTATTGTACCTAAATCCTCTTGGTTTAATATAACAAACCGAGGAGGGGGAGCTGAATCCAACAACGCCCCAACAACCTCAAAGGTGCAAGCCATTGCAGGTTTAACTTACTCAACCACACGTACCTCTCAACAAACAACAGTAGCAGGTACTGGTGATACCTCTTCCCCAGATAATCAAACGTCAACAGGCATACCTACAACATCTGCACCCGCAACAGCTTCAGGAGGAGCTGCTGGTTCTTTCTACGGATTATAATGACTTTACTTGATATAGGATTTCCGGCAACTGCTGTCCCATCACGAAGAAGGTTAATAGATAACAATTCTTCGCGACCGGTTCAGTTGAGTAATATAAAAATATATCCGGAGGTGGACCCTAAAGACTTTGATATACAGCCTCAAGTCTATTTCACCGTTTACGTATCAGGAAACGACCCGAACGCGAATGGAGGGGTAGGGGTTACAAAGGAGACTGTATACACTTTACCAATTGTGTTTACTATGGATTTATTCGTTGGTCCAACAGCTGATGATGTAGTCCCTCCTCATGGTGCGAAAGGACCTCGGGGGGTAAAAACAATCGCCAATGATATTCAACACTACCACTGCCATGAGTTTTTAGATTGGGATGTAAGTTCTCAAGCTATTTCTGGAACACCCCCGGTGTACGGTACGGAGGGAAGTAAGAAAGATTCCCAAAGTGGTTTAAACACTTTTTACCACATGACCACCGTCGACCCTTTTGTCCTTCCTGTAGGTATGCAACTTTATATGGACCTATCAGCAACTCAAGCTGATGCCAAAGGTTTAGTTGATGTTTCTAATGCTTTTTTAAAGGACAATAAATTGTACTCTTCCGGAGTAGAAGCTTTTTACCATGCAGGCCAAAAAGTTAATGGAGCGCTGCAGTACGTAGAGCTTTATAACTCTGCATTAGATTCCACTACAAATACTTTAAAATCTTCTTCCGATTCTATAATAACAACCTCTTTTAAATACGAAAGCCCAGGCCTTCCTATGGCGTCTAATTTTGTAAGGATTAAATTATCTGGAAGCTCTTATGAACCTAGCGCTGGAGAAATAACAACATCTTCTGGAGACTTTATTACCCTTGTCCAAAATGCAGAACATCAAAAGATTCAGACAATAGAAGACAGAGAGTACAATTCTGGAAAAGGAAACCTAACGATTACAAACCTTCAAATATACTCCTCCGAGTATAACGCATCAGAGAAAGCTGTTTATGACCTTTACAAGCTAAGGAGTAATGGGGTTCACGAACCTATAACCCATAGGGTGGCAATTTACGCAAGCTCTAATGTATACCCTATAAACACTATGACTAGTATTTCGGAAGGAACGTCGGCTTTGGATTTAGACGAAACCTTTTACGAATCCAAAGGCGTAGAGAATTTAGAATTAGGACATGCAACCGCACCTGGGTTATCAAACGGCGAAGCCATTATAGCTGTATGCCGTGAAAATACCTTGGGTGCCACTAACTACCAAACTTTAACCGTTCACTACGAAGGGTACTACGAGCAAGAGAGTGGGTACCAAATAGTAACACAAACCGGAAGGCTGTACCAGTACGACAACACAACTGGAAGGTGGGCCCCTAAATGACACTTCTCACTTCTTTTATTCCTATTATCCCAAGAGCAGCAATAATAATTACTGTCCCGGATAACCTATACATAATAGGCGCTACGTTACAAACTACAACACCAAGCCCTGTAAACTCGAAAGGGATTACAACGGGCTCTATGGGTTCAAACAATCTCGCAAAGGGAGTTCCTTTTATTTCTAAAGACCTTATCTCGCGTTTAGACATGACAGAAGGGGTGAAGCTTATTAAAAGCCAAGGGCCTTTAAATCTGAAAGCTAGTCTAGAACCTTCCATAACCGTAATGACTGAACTAAATAAAGTGAACCCAACAACCGAATTGGTAAAATTAAAATGAGTAATATAGGAATTGTAGGAAGTAAGTTAAATGCCATAGGAGGCCTTGTAACTCAAGGTCAGGATTTTTGTAAAGTTAACGGCTCTGCCGTGGCTTATGTAGGCTCCAAAGGGACTACGCACGTCGGACCACCTCCACACGTCCAAGGACAGTGGGCTGTTTCTACTGGTTCTTCTTTCGTTAAGGTCGCGGGCTTCGCAGTCGCTAGGGTTGGAAGTAACACATCTTGCAAACACATTGTCACCTCTGGGGGCTTTGTAAATATAAACGGATAAATAAATGCTGTCAAATACAACACTACGACTTTTAAATAGTACCGCACTAACTGCAATGTCTAACATTCTCACTCTTGAGTTTGGAAGGCTTTCACGAAGAATGGGAAATGCCCGCTCCCGCCTTATGAGGCTGACAGGACAACACCAACAAACCAACAGGCAAGGTAACAAACGCTTGTACCAATCTCCAAACTCTGGAAAGATTGGTGATGAAAAAACACAAAACAAACTGGCATCAATTAAAAGTTCAATTGATACTATGTCAATGTTATTAAATTCAGGTAGTGACGTATTTCGTTCCGGTGGCCCCGGAGGAAACCTAGGCGAAGCTATACAACAAGCTAGGAATGAACTGTACCAACAGTTTCCTCCCCCTAGTCAATTCAAAAGTGCGTTTGCAAATAACAAGATTAGACGAGTATATTCCGCTTACACGAGATTGCAGACCGAAGTTCAAGTCATGATGTCACAGCTGGAGAACATTAACGAAATTCTACAGGAGAGAGCAGAGGGAGTTTCCGAAGAACCTAAGTTAAATTATGACGCATTACTTCTAGGCGCCGACCTCTCCGAAAGCGAGATGGCAACAATTAGCCAGTATGAGACGCTCGCAGAAAGAGCTGTAATTAAACCTTACAGGCAAAGCAAAGCGTACAAGGCGTCAATAAATGCTCAACTTAGAGACAAAAGAAAAATAGACCCCGACCAACATACCCAGTTTGATTTAGTTTATGGACCTCCTGTGTCTACCGATGGAAAATTTATACTGTCCGAGGATGGTCTTTATTACGATTCTAGAAATGGGGGAATACCTTTAACTGAAAAACTCACCATGGCCTCTGATACTTGGAAGCTAAAAACCAGTCCATACCTAGGTGGTCGAGGTCAAGATGTAACCTTAGAAGATTTTAATCTTATTTCAGAGACTATATTTTCTGAAGACTTCAAACCTAACGACCCAGAAGGTAATGTAGATAAACTGACTAATATCGATGAAGTTTTACAGGCTTATGTTCGTGATAGAAATCTTCACCATACACAAATCGAAGCCCAAATCACAGAACTAATCGAAACTGGCTTCACACCTTCAAGCCCTACCGTTGTTAATTATAGACGTTCTCAATCTGCAACTAGTGATGCTTATGAGAGTAAAATTGTTAAACGAAAGAAACAAATACAACTGTTCGCTTTATTTGGAGGTATTGAGATTACTGATAGTGACCACGCGTTAGGGCAAGATATTATTATTAAAACATTAACTAACGCTGAAGTAAAACATTTACTGATTACTAATGGGTACAAGGCTAATGGAAGCGACGTTCCCATTACACCAAGTGACGGTGTTGTTCGTTTTGGAGACCTAGTTATGGAAATTGTATCCGGGTCTCTTAAAGTACGAAAGAGGTTAGACCGGGTTCCTTTGAACGACTTTTCATATTTAAAAGGTACTGGAGTAATCCCTGATTTAAAAACTCAAAAACGTATTGTTATTTCAGAGAATATTGGAAGTATTATCGACCCCGTAGAACCAATGTTTGTTAAAGGAAACCCTCTTCTCGAAACGATTTACCTTAAGGATTTTAACGTTGACGATATTTCTAGAGGGGATTTCGTTAAATCCCAAGGAGGGGTTTCAGGGATAGGAGCAACCTACAAAAGTATCGGGGATTCGTTAGTCACTGAGGGCTTGGAAGTTTGTTATAATTTTTTAAAGCCGGATGTTGTATCACCTCATTCAGGTAAGTACGAGTTAGATAATTTTGCTGAAGGCTCAATGGCGCTTAACGGTAAGTTTGTAGCTTCTTCAACTTCACATGCCTTTCCTTCTGGTGTTTCAATTCCTTTTTTAAGAGGCGCTATTTACAACCCCGAAACCAAATATGGCATATACTATAGACCCATAGACCAGTCGGACCTTCACAATAACCAAGGAGGCTGTTATGTAAGACTTCCTAATAACATTAAAAAAGGTGGGTTATACTCCGAAGGGGAAAGAGTAAACGGGCTCACATACAGCGAGAAAGGGTGGTCCCTAGACTTTTGGACCCACATCCCCGACGTCTCGGCTGGATTAACCGGACACCACAGGTATAGAGTTGTAGCTGCGTGCGAGAATAGTGGTAACGACCCTAGAGCAGGTCAGTTCATAACCGCTTCCGTAAAGGAAAATGATACGGGCCCAGTGCGCGGAATGGTTATAGGGTTTAGGGATAAAGCCGTTTCCGGCGCCGCTACTATAGGCTCAGACTCAGAAAGAGCATGGAGCCTCGGCCAACTAGAGTTTGTTATATTACCAACCGTCGGGCAAAACTCACTCGTGGGAGCGCAAGCAGGTTGGGAGTGGGACCATAGTGTTGCAATTCAAGAAAAAGATATTACAGACGCAAGTGAAGGTGTGGTTTTAGTAAACCCACTCCGAAGTGGTAACACCGCCTCCGGTACCGAACTAGGCATGATTATCCCCGTATCACAAACTACTACTGCAGGCAAGTCCTGTTCAAGCTGTGATACTGAGTTTTCTCATTATGTAATCTCGTTTGATTACGTTACGGACTCCGCCTCAGTATACTTGGACGGCCAACCTTTGGCAACGTCTTCAATATCTACAGCATTTAACACCAGACCGTCGATTCCTTTAAATATTCCAAGCCCTATTAACCCTGTTAGGAGTAGTGTGGGAAGTTGGATTGCAGAAGATAAAGGCTCTGAAAATATAGCCGAAGGTTTTGAATCAAACTCATTACCAAGATATCCGATATTTACTCCATGGATTCTGGGAGGAGGGTACACAGATATAGTAGGGCCCGCGACGAACCGCCCGGGGGCTGCTACACCTCTAGGATTTTTAGGATACAACACAAACGACCAGTACAAAATCGTAGATGGTAGACTTCTATCAAGCGATATATATGGCGCGTTTGTAGGACAACACATCCCAGGTATAGGAGGCCAAGCAAACTCAGGGTCTACTAGAAAGATACCAAGAAGTGGGTTGGATGGGTTTTTAGGAAGCTTTAAAATGTATTCCAAATCACTAGATATGAAAGAAGTTAATACTAACTACAACGCCCAAAAGGGATATTTTAAAAACATCGAAACATATAGGTCATAATGGTACTAGGAAATTCAGAAGCATACACTGTAAAATACATTCCCATAGGAATTGATGAACAGCTCACAGGGCTATCCTCTAGGATGTCTACTGCTAATGCAGGAGGTGTCTTTTCTAAAAAGTACGGTATTGCATTAATAAAAGATAATCTAATTGATTTATTGTCTACTAAGAAAGGAGACCGCGTCATGCTTCCTGACTACGGAACAAATATACATATGGCTGTTTTTGAAGAACTGGATAGCTATTTGAGGAAAGATATAGAAAATACCATTCTTCGCGCAATTGCGACTTACGAACCTCGCGTAGATGTTAAAAACTTAGAGGTAAGTGTTTACGCCGACCACGAATTCTTTGCCAACCCTAATAGTGATATTGTTGGGCTAACAGAAGAATCTAAAATTTTAATTTCCTTAACTGTTGCTTTGAAAGAAGACGCTTTAACCACTGAATTTATTAACCTCGCTTTCTAATTATGGCATTCCCCGCTAACCCTTTATACAACGTATCAGCCTTTGCTGGTACCATCGAGTCCGACTATCTGCGGTTCGCCGCAATTCCTGAATCCGAAAAAGCGAAGTTTATAGATTACTCTTTAACGGACTTTGATTCTTACAAGACGGCACTACTTGACTACATCAGAGCAGTGTACCCTGATGAATTTACTAATTTTTCTGAATCGGACCTGGGAGTTATGTTTGTAGAATTATTTGCATACCTAGGAAGCGTTATATCTTTAAAAGCTGATTTCTTAGCTAACGAAACGTACTTAAGTACTGTTAGAAGTACTACAAACTTGAAAAAATTATTAACGTTGCTAGGCGTTACCTTGAAAGGTCCAACGGCCTCAAAAGCCGAAGCCGTTGTTAAAATCACTGAGGACTTCTTTACGGAGGGAGGTGTTACCACTGCCGTAATACCTAGAGCCTCACGAACCGCACTAGGCGCTAAAGATAAAGATGGAAAACCCATCGCGTACACAATGTACCGGGCAAACACGGATGGTACGATACTATTTGACGCTAGTGGGGTAGAGGACTTAGAATTTGACGTAGTTGAAGGCACCCTTACTTATGGAAACTTCTTCTTAATGGAAGGAGAGCTAGTAGAACAATCCGCCGTGTTCCCTAAAACCGACGATAACTTTTCCCTAACTTTGTCGTCAGGGCCTGTTGTAGAAGGGAGTATCTCGGTATCCTCCTCGGACGGTTCATTGTGGCAAGAAACTAACTCATTGTTTTTAGCTTCTTCAACTCAAAATGTTTTTGAGAAAAAGTATGATGATAATTTTAATGCTACCATTACTTTCGGAAACGGTACAAAAGGAAAAAGACCTACCCCAGGTACATCCTGTAAAATATTCTTCAGAAAGGGAGGAGGGGAGCGTGGAAACATAGCACGTAAAGTGGTGGATTCTCAGGTTACTATTACCAAGAATACCGGTACCAAAGTGCAGGCTCAAGTATTTAACAACACGACTGCGACAGGGGGAAGAAACTCGGAAAGCCCTATCCATGCGAAAAAATACTACCCCCACGTATTTAAAGCACAACACAGGTGTGTTACAGGGGAAGACTATACTGCGGAGGCAAATACCTTTACATCTACCCACGGCGTCATGGGTAAAGCTATGGCGGTCCTAAGAGACAATGGCGCGGGAGCCAACAACATTGATATTTATTGTTTGGCGAAAGCGTCTCAATTGCAGTTAGAGAGATGTTCGCTTCAATTTAAATCAGAATTGCTAACACATTTAAATACTAAGAAGATGATGACTGATGAAATTACAATTGTTGATGCTGTAGTGCGCACCTTAGACCTAAATTGTACTATAATGATTGACGAATCTGACAAGTATCAAAAATCTGCAATTAAACAAAGGGCTGTTGAAGGTCTTCTTTCTTATTTTGATGTCGCGAACAGGGAGTTCGGAGAGACACTATCTTTATCAAGACTGCAGAATCACATGCACGAGGTGTTTGGGGTTAGGTATTTCCGTGTCGATAACTTCCCGGGTGATATACAAGCAAACCTTAATGAAATTATTCAGCTAAATAACTTTGAACTTACGATGGACCTTGTTTAATGAGTATTCAAAAATATAACTACATAGACCATATCGTCCCTTTGGTCCCTTCCCTTTACACAGACAGGGAGGATGTAAACCATGGCGTTGAGGAAGAACTTTCTTACAAAGTTTTAGCTAATTATTTAAAGCTTGTAGAATCCTCTAATGAATTTTTTGATGTTAGTAATTTAACCTTAACCGATATTCAATCTAGGTTTGTACCTGCGAATAAATTAACAAGAGTTACACCTCAAGATGTAGATGATTATGTTTTTGCACCATTAGGGTTACAACTTACGGATTACACGGCATCCTCGGAATTCGAAAACATACTAACGACAAACGCACTAAATGCTATTATTTTAAACGGAGAACAGAGTTACGAAAGTTCCGCTTTTAGGTTGTTCTTCTCTGGAAACGATGAAAACATTCCTGGGTTACAAACTCTTTACCCTGAAGTAAGTACGGTATCTTTAGCACATGATAAACTTGTAGACAAACTAGGACTTTTATATTTTTTAAACAGCTCTGGGCCTGTCGCCTTTACTGGGCTACCAACGCCTACAGGACTCAGACCTAGTACTCACGTAGAATTAAGCTCGTTGTCTGTGTCTAGTTTGTGGATTGAAAAAATATTTAAAGGGGAAACGGTTAATGAAGAGCATTGCTTAAACACCCTTGTTGAGTATATATGGAAAAACAGAGAGGCCGGGTACGCAACCTTAAATGCTAGTAGGTTTATGCCTCAAGAGTTTCTATCCGGAACTAGCCAAATATCTACGGAAAAGTATTTATCAGGTACTCAATTGTTGGATGCATACAAAACGTCGTTGGGTTTGTGGACTAATCCCGATATGGATAAATCTACTATAGTAGAAGACAGTGTCTCTATATTCTTATCCTCCAATCTTATCCCTACCAAATTTGCAAACAGTGGAGCACTGTCTAAATTTTTAAGGGCTTTGGGTTATGCGTCATACGATTTAAACCATGTTGTAGATTCTCTTGGGGATTTAATAGATATTGATAATTGCCCCCCACAGTTTTTAGATTATCTTGCGGCTATGGTAGGGTGGAAACTGATAGGAACTGATGCAACCGAGTGGAGGCAACAACTACGAAACGCAGCACAAGCGTACAGAATGAAAGGAACCGCATCTGGGTTAGACGCGGTGGTTGAATATATTTTTGACCGAAACGTTTTTTACCCAACAAGTGGGTTGACGGAGACATGGGAATCTTACCTACCGAACGTGCTTTACTATTTAGTAAAAACTGAATCGTTTTTAACTTCAGCAACTATGGCGGAGGCTAGACAATGGGCAGGATGGTGGAGAAACACTGACTCCGTAACTCTCCACCATGACCCCGACGACATGGATAACAATTGCAGGTTTGTAGTTGATATGCTGTTAGAGTATCTTGACAACCAACACAAATTAATCCACATTAACGGCAAGTACTGGAAGGATGAGGATATGTGGAAATCAATCATAAGCAATCCTAATTCCCCTAACGGGTTTGAACATCGCGGTAAAATTGTAAAAGTACCCCCATGGGAGAAAGACAGATTCTACTCAGACTCCTACGTTACTTTAGACGCTCTGAATAGTGTGTCCGCACTTTTAGCCACGGACAAAAACATGGGAGGGTTAAGCATGACCACTTCAGCTGCCGCTTACGTAGTTAATTACTGTAAGGAAAATCTAGGACTAGACCAAACCCCTCCGATGCCCGGAGATAGACAAAGGTTTAAATTTCAAACCTCGGCGTTAACTGTTCCTCCAAACGTAAGTTCTCTACCTTTAAGGTCTGGGAATTTTGAAGACACTACTAATTTAAGTGATTACTGGAATAGAAAATCGTCAACTATGATTTTAGATATTAATGCAGAAGATGTAGATATGGCTCAAAAAGGAAATTCCAAATTTACTTTGGAGAATATGAGAATGCTTCATTCTGTGTTTAGAGAGTTTGTACCTCTTCGAGTAATGATTAACACCGTCATAACTAAAAGCATGGATGATGGGGGAGGAGGGCCTTGGGGTGTTGGGGGCACACTGCCTGTAGATGTTATATGTCTTCAAGGGGATTACTCAAAACAAGACGCCGCTACAAACGTAATTAACGACTTCGTTAATGTAGGATTCCCGGGAAAACAAGACGGACAGGTAAGCGCAGGAGAGTGGCAAGAAGGTAGGTATGTTCCTGATGCTAGTGCCTCTTATTGGAATACGACAGGAACAATACCTTACAGAGAATCTTCTAGAGCAAGAAATTTAAGATACAACCTCCCGGGTAGATTCTTCTCTAGAAACGGAAGAAACACTCCCCATACGATGGATTTCTTTTTTAACTATACGTGGGGTGACACCTCCGCAACACACGCTTCCGCAGGAACGCATGGCTATCTGTTTAGTTCTATGGTGACTTCGTCGTTTGTGCCTAAGGGTTGGAACTTCTCATCTCAGTCATACCTGCCCGTGTCCTCTCGGATTTACGACGCTTCTAATGAAATTAAAGCGGGACGGTCTGGACATGCACATCCAAGATATGTTTCAAAAGAGACTGGTATCGGTGCATCTGTTTCTTACCCCTTCCGTGCCCCTATGAAATACCACACTGATTGTAGTGGTTGGGGTGGAGAAGAAAGGCATCGCCTTTTTGAGATAAACCGACAACTTGTGGACCTTATTATAAGAAAATATAAAGAAAATAATGACAAAGCTTTATTAACATTTAACCATGAGGATATGTTAAATAGAGAATTTGGAGTTGGAATACATAAACTGTTTAGAAAGTACAAGACACAATTTATGGATAGGTTGGATGACGACGCTTATAGCGTAATGTACCACACCTTCGGTCCCTTTTTAGCGGGAGGAGACGTACCTGTTCGAAGTTTTCTTTTAGACGGTACTCTCGATAAATCCCAAACTCACACCCCAGGACATGCACCTGGAGTTGATGATGTTATGGATACCCGCCCGGAGTATAAATACGTGATTGGAGGTCATCACATAAATTCTGAATTAGTTTACAACGCAAGCGGGGAGAAACAACTTATAGAGAGTTATGGCCTATTATCAAAGGAAGGTCTTCAAACATGGATAGCAGATACTGATAGATTGACCTCTAAGCCCCAGTATTCAAATGCGACTATCTTGTCGGGAGTACAAATAACAGCTAGTCCTCAAAGTAAGAGTTTTGCAATCCTTAACGATGCTTACTCTCTTTTTCGACAAACCAGAACCAATTCACATTGCATTTCACTGTTCTCCAGAGGACGACATAAGTCTTATGATACATGTTTAAGATTTGGATTCCCTTTATTACAAAACAAAGAGTTTCTATCAAACTCAACTTTTAATAAAGCAAACCCTAACACCTTAAGCACAGCTAACCCCTCTAGGTCTGAAGTTAAGGATTGGGAGTTAAGGGATTACGCTAGAGACCCAGGATGGTTTACCGACGGAACCGGCGCCCCATTTGACGGCACGATAACTGTTAATACTGATGTTAGTGGAAACAGGATGTTACTTTTTGGTCCGACCTCTGCCACTCATATTTCCAACTGGCTAGATGTTGGCGTTCCTAATTTAGCAACCCCAATAGAAACTCTTATTCTTGAAAAAGATAATCCTCCTGTGAGACCTATTAGATACGGTCTCAATCCTGGAAAACCTTACACCTTGTCTTTAGAAGTGTCTTCACAAGTGAATACTGGGTCATGGACATTTAGTTTTCTTAACGCCACCCAAGGAACTGTATGGGACGGAACCACGTTTATAAAAGGTAAAGCAAACGCAGCTGCAGTATCGATTGCCGCTACAAACATAACAGGATTCGAAACTCTTACTAGAAGCATATCTATCCCTTTAGAGTATTCCCCTAAAGATGAGTATCTCTTACTTTTAAATTATGCTCACGGCGGCACAGGTAAGAAGTATTCTTACCTTCGAAAGGTTTCTATAAAAGAAGAGATAAGCTCAAAAACAAATACTTTCACTGTCGATTCCAAATATCGATTTACGGTAGAGGCTATAGCAAGAGGGTTCGAACTTCCTGGAATGGATTTTAATTACAAGACTGCTATTTTAGGAGTTAGGGTAAGTACTGATATTAATCATACTGGAGATAATGTTAACGGTACTCGGTATGTTTATAATTTCTTAACCAAGCGTTGGGACATTATGACCAAACAAAACCACTCAAGAAACCTTCTTGATGGTTACTTAGGGTTTGGAAGTTGGGGAGGGTTGCATACTACCGGAGAGGAGTTCAAATATAAAGATTCCCAAGAGGAGTACTCAGGCTTCTACCACCGACATGTCAACAAGGGGACGGTTAGGTATATGGCCGGAAAATTCCACACAAGCACAAGCAAACTTTTAACACCTACCGGGCTTAACCACGCGGTAGCAGAACCAACCTTAGACTGTATGTTGTACTCTTTGCCAGCGGGCACAGAGCAAGTTCAAAATTTGAATTTTGAATTCCACACAAAAAACAAAAGGGGTCCTGTAGGTCCCAATGGTAGAAGGTTAAAAGGGACTCATTTAAATGTCCACAACGAAAATACTGGATACTACATTGAATTCTTCAGGGTTGAAAATCCGTGGACTGAAACCCTTAAACATGAAACACGGTTAGATGTTCATAAGGTTTATGGGTACGACTTCGAATTACGAAGACTTACCTCCGCAGAATTTAATACAACCGACTATGATAGAGAGGATACGGAAGTAATTCTAAGATTTTTTAATACCATTGTTGACACCTATTTAGTTAATTCTCGAAACGCTGCCTCTTCAGCACCTTATTCAGGCGTTAATGGTGGGGGGAGGTCTGAGATGATGACTCCCGTAGGTGGTGATGTTCATATAGTAGGAGATGATGGAGGAGCAACTTTTGATGCTGGTGGTGGAGGAAGAGGCACTACGCTCTACGAAATCTAAATAATATTATGGAAGGAATAGTAGAAGTTTTTCAAATAAAGGATGGGAGTTGGGATAAAATCCACGAAGAATCCAACATGGTGGTTCATCATGGAAAAGTAGCGTGCGCGGATATATTCACACACGTCCCTTATGAATTGAGTGATGGGTCAACCCCCCTAGCCAGCTCCGTGTACCAGTCTGTCTCTAACTACACAATCCAGTCAATAACCCTCGGAGCAGGCTCAAAAACGATGACAAAGAGAGACTCCAGGCACGCGGTCACCAAGGCCAATGACATGTGGGGGAGTAACACTAAGCAGTACCTAGACGTTAGCGGTAAACACTATAGTTTACTTCCTTACAGGGAGAATTGGAATTTTTCTTCTTTTGGAAGTTTTGGATTACATAAGAATTCAGCAAAGACTGCAAAGCCCTTACAACCTAAAGGGGTTATACCTTCCCCCCTTTTAGAATCCAAAATTACAAGGTATGGGGAGATTCAAGTATTTTCAAGTGAAGATGAGTATGGGGAATCTTTAACGTTTAGAAAACAAAAAGGACAAGACTATGCTATTCTTGAAATGCCGATAGACCTGCACTTAAATACTAAGTATATGTTAAGTTTAGGAATCGAGGGAGACCTTCCGGTTAATCTAGAAATAATACGCGTAGATAAAATAAGTAGAGAAAACTCGTTAAACGTTGACCTTAGAGAACAGGTATGGAATTATGACAAGAGTAGGTTTGTGTATGAACACGAAGAAACTCTCGTTGAAAGCTTAGGTAAACTTTTATACGCATCTTCGGTTATCCCCGGAGAACTTACTGAAACTTTAATAACTACCGCGTTCGACAGGATTGATGAAGGGAAACGTGTTGAATTGTTTGATTATAAAGTTCGAATTACAGCACCGAAAGCTACCAACTATGAAAAGGGAGAAGTGAGGATTTATGATTTTAGACTGGAATCCCTAGAGAATACAATTTTAAAGAATCCTAATTTTGATAAAATTGAATCACTGGTATCTAATACGAGCTTTAAAGACCTTACACTTTACGATTCACTATCCGAAAACAACCCCGCAAATAATGCCGAGCTGAAAGTAATGGGCGTGTATCAAATAGGAGGGTGGGAACACCAAACGCCTTTGTATTCAAAAGGTGACCCTTTATGGGAAAGCCTTCAAGCTTCCTGTCTTTTTGGTTGGATTTCTTTAGATAACGTAGACTCTTACGGGACTTTAACAACTCCCCCAAGAACCTTAGACAGAGATGAATCTAATATTGGAGTTTCTTTTAACTCCTGTGCTCTTGAGTTTGACTCATCTGCCACCGCGCAACTTACTAAGAGGTTTAAGTTTCCAAAACCGTGGACCGACTATTACACACAAACTGGCTCCAGGTTTGAGCAAGGTTTTTTAAATGACCCGTACTCACATCGAACCTTAACAATTAAATTTGACGCCACTCCCGTCTCCTCCACTGATGTAACCCCAAATGCAATGATGGGGGTTAAAGTTAGATGTTTAAACGTTACTAAAAACTTACATTATAATTTTGTTTCTGGATTAGGGGTTGTATCAAAATCGTGGGGTGGTAGTGGAAATCCGGAACATTTAGGGCAAGGACTTCCAATGGACACATCTACAACTCTCCAAACGAACATTAAAATGCCGTTAGAGTTTTATAACGATGAGTTTAAATTAGATATCATAGGGCACGCAGGAAACGCTAATGGAGTTCGAGGAAAGTTAACAATAAGAAACTTAGATATAGGTCAAGTCCAAGGTTGGAATATACATGAAGCTGTCGCATCCGGAATAACTGTTTCGTCTTGTGCAGGTTCTCCTGTATCTGGAATACACATCATCACCGACCAAGCGCAGAATCCACCCGCTAACTGGTATGATTTATCCTCCATACAAAAACAAACCTTTTTATCTCAAACAATAACAGGGCTAGACCCTTTTAAAGCTTACAGCTTGATTGTAGAAGGTAAATCCAATGTAGGCGCAGGTAAAGTTGGAGTCGCATTAGTGCATAAGGGGTTTAGTAACCCCTATCATTTTGAGTACGCTAAGTATTTTACAGTGGGACCCGCGTACAATGCTGGTAACGCTTATTACCAATGGTTTAACCCTAACACTGCTTATGGAGCGTTCGCATCTACAATGCCAGGACCGCAAGGCCCCCCAGTAGAACCTCAGGCAGATGTGGATTTTGAAGAGCATCAAAAGTGTGTTAAGTGGGTTTGTATCGATGGCGTATCAAGTAATCCTCACTATAAATTTGTAGACAATACCGTCCCCGCGTTTAAATTTAACAATACTTACGTAAGTCTCCCTCCTGGAAATTTTAAGTTTAACATGGACATGAGGCATATATGTGATACGACCGTAGCGAGCCCTTACGCGTACCATTTTCCTGTGGTCTTAGGTTTGAGAGTTAAGTCTACTAACTCCGAACCGGGAAGCACTCAGGAAAGCGAGGCGTACTGGTACAACTTTAACACCCGGCTATTTGAGAAAACTTCGGACAGAGACCCTTTGACCGAGATGCCATCGAAGTATCGCACCACGATACTACCTGGGTCACACTCGCCTCACCATCCAGGAAGTACGGCTTACCCTGAAGTTGCAAAAACCACATCAGACATTAAGTTTTTAAAAGGAGACAAGGAGGGGTGGTTACAAGCCCAAGTTTCATTTGATATCCGAGACGGAGATTTCCATTCTGATGCCTCTAAGCAGACCAATGAAAATGAGCAACACCTAGAACATACGAGATGGGGTACTCGAGATGTAGAATTTATCATGTACGCCGACTCCCAAGTGTACCCGCCAGCAGCAGCTGACTATGGCACGTACCTACCTGATGCCGACCCTTTAGGTACTGTGTATTTGAAAAATGTAAGCTTGAAAGGTGTAGCCCCGTTTAGAGAACCTCTAAACACGTATTTCGTATACCGTGGAGATGGAGACTGGGTAGCCACGTCTTCATTGTCTTCAGTCGAAGTTAACGGCGAATTATATTCTGGCCCAAGAGCCGGACATAGACCTCTTAGAGATGCTAGTGCGGGGGTTAACACATGGAACGAATTAGGTAAAGACTTCAGTACAGAACTTGGTTTGAATGGTTCTCAAAAATCGCTTACGATATACGGGATGGACAAGTTTAGACCTCCTGACGCTTGGGGGTTAGGATACGGAAACAACACACTTGAAAACACTGGAAGCGTTATGGCATCTTCTATGCGTATGGCCGATATTGATAGTGTTTATGAACTACTTTTATTCCATACTGACGGTTCTAATTTGGAGATACACAATGTTACATTAACCGATATCGCCACACAGTTTAACGATGGTCCTAATATTAAGAGCCTGAAGAGATGGACCTCGGAATCGTCTGTCACCGTTCCTCAATTATCTTCCCCAGGGGGATGGTCTACGCAGTTCGTACACACGTCTCACCCTGGCAGTATAGATAATATAACTCAAAATTTCCCAAAAGTCTCGGTTAACGTAAGTGGGTTACAAGACACTACAAATAGAATTAAAGTCTCCTCTCAAGCTGTGTGGCACGGAGATTTCCACGATACGATTATATCCTACTGTGATACATTAGAGAATTTTGGAATGCGTAACAAACAGCGATACGCATTTAGTTTCGACTACGTTAATGTTGCGGCGACCGCAAAGGAAGCCATCTTTCTAGATTCAGGTAAAGGGGACAGCATCTTCTTTTTATCAGGTACGGGAAGTAATACTAAATGGGTTCCCGCACCTAGAAACATTCTTAGTGTTGCAACTAGTGCAACTTGCTGGAGAGACTTAGATAATTTTTTTACCGTGGGGGGTGAACATGTATACGACATTTCTCGGAACTATCTTTCCCCTGAGTTTGTGATTCCTGAAAAGCTTAAAAGTATAGGAGATATAAAGGATATCAAAATAGGTGTGTTTGTTAAAACCTCACCTAGCAACGCAAACATGAACACCCTTGTGGGCGACATGAGAGTATATCAAACTATATCCAGCGATGTAAAAGAAAACATTATTCCAATATTTCCGCACGAGCAAGACAACTCTGTTCAAATACCAACTGATGCAAGTACCCCTGGAGAGTATGGACATTTTCAAAATGCTATGGAATTTGAAACATCAGCAACCGCCACTACTCAACTTTACCATGCTAGTTCTACTACTCACATACCAAGCTTCGAAAAAGCTGTACATTTAGGAAGCTACTTGCCCGGCAGTGAGATGACGTTCTCCGCTGGAACTTTCGGAATAAACGGTTATGCTGCTGATGGATGGAATGCAACAACATCTTCTATGTACGGAGTTTTAAATAGGTTCAGCGTGATTACCCCTAAAGGTCACATCTTAAGAAATTATAATGCTGGGGGGGATGATTGGCTTCATGATTCTAGTGGAGGCCTCGTAGTGTCTGGTCCAATCAATTCAGTAGGGGACAATAAGCGAGTAGTTAAATACGCTTTAACACTTACTAGGGATGAGTATAATTATTTAAATTATTACTCTGGGGGAATTGAAACTGCGGGATTATGGGCTATTGATGGTCCGGCGTCTGCTAAAAAACAAAATAATGTTTACGCACGCCCTCCATACTTAACGAAAGAGACAGGCACTCCTTACACTGAAAGCATATATAATCTGAAGGATTACATAGAACCTGAATGGAAATTATTTGCTAAGAAAATATTTTTTGCTGGAGGGTTAAAAATGAGTCCAGAATCTGAATACTTGACTATAATATGGAGCTTGAAATTTTAAATGAGACTAACCGACGCTAATAACATTAAGGGACACTTAGAGGTCTATAAAGTCTATTCCAATGGAACAGAAGAATTGCACTACAGTGACCACAACGTAATCACTAGTGGTATGGGTGTTAACCTTGCTCACGCCTTTGCAGCAGACCCTGACATTGACGTAAGCGCTTTCCAGGCAAACTGGATGCAAATTGGAACAGGAGCATCAACAGTGGATATTCGTGCTTCAGGAAATGTTCAAGTTTCAGGTAGAGGTGATTTACTTTCCTCAATTCCTGCGTCACAGTACGGAGATGAAAACACTATAGGGCTTAAAGTTTCCTCAATGTCTTACATGACGTCAGCCGGGACTACTCTTTCAAAAGATTTTATCAAGGTTCCGTACGCATTTGTACACAGGGTCTCTGATAGAAAAGTTATGTGGAGGTTAGTCCTTAATGACAGCGCATGTAACATTGATGACAACCTGCACCATGGGGGAGCTTTATGTGAGGTTGCGATTTTCGCTAATAACCCCACCCAGGCAACCCCCGATGTCCTTTACATGATTGCCTATCGAGCCTTTGCTAACATCGTTAAAACAAACGAATTCACCTTAGATTTTAGGTGGACCATAGAATTCTAATGCCTTTTTCCTACATACCTCATCTATCTCCCGGAGTAACCTATCCAATCTACAAGGAAGAATTTCCTAGTATTACCTTATTCGACGCTAGTACCTTTTATAATTGGGAGCAAGACAATATTCCAATCCAGGAATTAAAGGAGAGAACTGATACCCTTTTCCAACATGTTGGTCTTAACCAACTACATCTACCTTCAGAAACTGTAACGTATACGTTATCTACTGTCGGTTCCGTGGATAGTACTGTTGGTGTTTATGATGATATACAAGATATTTTGGATTTAATACCTAAGAGGTTAACTTATCCTATCTTGGTTGAGATTTGTACTTACGGGGTAATACCAACGTTCGAATTAGCTAACATTGTAACAGAAGGAGACGGACAGCTGGACATTATAAATAGGCTTTACTCTCACACCCCTAGCTCCTTAGGGAAAGCAGCGTCCTCTGTTTTTGGAGAAGGAAGAAATAGTAAGCAATCTTTTATAACCTCAGCAGGTGACACTTCCGATGACCTTTCTAGTAAGGCATGGTATAACATCCATGATGCTAGTTCTCATAGGTTCGGCATTAATCTTTATGATGAGGTTGCATGGGAACAAAGAACCTCACGCGGGTTCATGCAAAACGGCCCTGATATGGTTGAGGAGACCAAACGCATGTCTTGTATGGTTGAAGGTATTAGCACAGGTAACGCTGATAAAACATGGGGCGGTATGCCTTACCGCAGTGATGTAGATACTACTATTATAACTAACGACGTAGACCCGTCCGCCATGAGTAACTGGCGTAACGACATAACAGAGGTAGTGCCTTTGTCAGACTCACGCGCAGAGGCTCACGTAGCTACAGAAATGTCTAGTTACTTATATGGTAATGTTTGTTCTGGTGTAACTGTTAGAGGTTGTCATGGAAAGATTGCACTTCGCAATCTTTGTGCGGATGGTTCTAATAATGAGTTAGGTGCTACTTTAGTTCATGAACGCAACCACGGTTTCGAGATTGTAGACTCTGACGTCCTGCTTGAAAGCTGCGCGTCTATGCGATTTAGGAGAGCTGGAATTTATGCTAAAAATTCTTCTGTCAGTTTAGCGAGTGGGGTAATTTGTTATAGAAATTATGACCTTTCTGGAGGAACTAGAGAAATTATAGGAAGTGATGAATACGGTATAGGGCTTCATGCGGTAAACTCAGAAATTTTCTTTGAAACCGTTAATGAGGACTCAGGAACTAGTAAGCTTGACAACGCCACACAGCCTAATGAACGTAGAAATTTGTATAACTTTATTAAAAATGATACTGGAATTTTGCTGGAGTCTTCTAAATTACATGGAGGTACTTTGTGGAACCACGGAGGTGACGGGTTAAACGACCCTCCTCGAACTAGAGGAACTAGCGTAGACAGGGTGACATCTTTCCTCCAAATGTTTGGAAACAATATCGGGCTTAAATTAGAATCCTCTCAAATCACCTACCTTGGTGTTTTTGAATCCTTCTTAAACAATTACGGAGTAAAAGCCAACAACTCAGTTTTAAAACTAACCCAGTTTAATGTTGAGGATAATACCCATGTAGGTTTTGATTTAGATAGTTCTAAATTAATATATGGTTATTTAGGGAACAAGATTGGTGGCGGTGCATTAACAGGCGCTACTCTTGCAATCGGGCACTGGGCGAATAGTTCCTCCTCGTACAAGAGAGCCTATACTTGCTCCCAGAACGGTCAAAATTTGATTATACACAACTCAAGTCAATGTATTCCTGCTGAAGTAGGCAGTGTTGTACAAAACCTAGGAACTTGGGGAGGAGCTGGCGCAAGTATAAATAGTGGAAACAAATCCCTTCTATATGATTACATGCACGCTGTTGGCGCTTCCCCGGCCACAGCCAATGTAATAGGTGCAATAAACTCTGTCCCGACTTGTGATTTACCTGCGATTGTTGTAACTGGTGGTTCTTATGCTGAATTTATAGGATTAGCATGTACCGCCAAAACTAACGCGGTTGCAACTAAAGGAGCTTGTGTGTCGGTCACGGATAATTCTAAAGTAGACTTTCGAGGTCATGCACTAGGGTGGACCACATTAACAGGAACCCCTGTAAACTCCATGGCTGCAGTCGAACAAGGTTTCAACTGGCTTACTGCCGGCGTCTATGCAGGGAATAACTCATCCGTTCAGTTCACTGGACCAACTAAAATCTCAAGATTTGGGGTCCCTGTACTTGTTGAAGATGGGTCTACTGTTAAATTTGGACCTCCTGTGAAGAGAGGTACGTCTGTAGGGTTTGACCTTGATAGGTTTGATGTAAGCACAGGATTGACAGGTTCAACCAATAACCAAAACCACACTAAGGTGGAAATACATTCCACGAGAGCAGGTTTAGTAGCTAACAGAAATTCAAACATTATACTTCAAAATATAGGTGGTTGGGCCGGCGACGGTCAACTCGCGACCACTGTTGACTCATATTACAATTCGACCTCCCCGAATGACATGGCAAACACTGTATCTTCTTGCACCTCAGCAGGGTACTTCAGATTTTTCCCTAACGGGTTCACTCGTTCCCTGGCAGGTAAAGAGTGTATCACGTTGGCAAACAACCCGACCAATCATGGGCGAGGTGTTTCTCTAGTGGAGACCCCCGGTGACCCAGGCAGCGGAGGTATGTGGCATAGAGGTAACTACACAAACGGTGGAATGTGCGTAAGAGCAGTTGGTAATAGTAATATAGATGTTAACGGTGTGAATTTCTCTTTCGAGTATTCCCCTAGCAGTACCTCAGGAGTATATTACGATGCCGAAGGAAATGACCGAGCTAGAACGGATGCAGCAATAGAGTCAACACATCATTTCGACCCTTATAATTATAACGGTCAAGCATGGTGGCCTGCCCCAGGTGCTGCCTTAACGGGTCCTACAAAAAGTTATTACATGCTTGATTCCTCCTCGTTCTCTCAGTTTGGGGCGTCATCATTAGTCGCAGCAACCGCGTTGTACGTGGATACGAAAGACAGTACCTTGTACTCTGCTAGTGGGTTTTCACCTGCACCTCCAGTGTCAGGTTCTTTAGCAGGTGAACAGTCTAATATTTCGTATGCCGCGTACGCGTCTAATTTAATGCTATGGAATGTGGCTGACACTTCTAGAATTCACGTTGCTAATGTGAAAATGTCACAAGGTACTGGACAAACAGTGGAAAATAAGATGGACCCTAGTGCCTTCTGCATTACAAAAGCCACCGCTCATGGTCCTCGCGGAAAATGGGCTAACGGTGTAGCTTTGGATTATTTCGGAGAAGGAGGTTTAGCAACATCTTTCAGCCCTAAACTTAGAACCGCTAATACAGGGAGACACTATGAAAACTATGGAATGTTTAGATTACTCCTTGGGCATAGAGGTGATTTAAAGAGTTTAGTAGAAGTTAGTGCCGGCGCTGCAACTGGAGCTGCACACGTACTTCACTCTCCAAACTCACTAACTAATGGCGGAGCCATAGACCAAATCAATTCGGCGGGATACCAGACGTATGTAAGCCAAGCCATTCCTTTATCAGGTTCAGACGAACGTTTAGTTATGGGTTTAGAAGGCGGCGCCGATTATAGCTTAAGCGGCGGAAACATGCAACTATCTGGAGTAGAAGATGTATTCGGGCAAGGATGGGCTGCAAAAGCTATCAACGAGCCTGGAGGTATTCAAGGCTCGATGAGTTGGTATCATGATTCCTCCGGAAATATGCGAGGTGGGTTGCCTAACTCTCCTATACCTCCAATTCATATGGATTGGCAAGGGTATATAAGAAACTGGTTAGATGAGTCTGCCTCTAATTTATTTACTAATGCAAAACATGCTGCAAGTAAAAAGGTTAATGCGCTTTCAATATACCGCTCGACCTCCGAAGCTGGCAGAGGTGGAGAAGGTCGAGATGAGTCTGCGATGAGCAACTCAACATTCGGAGTTGGCGTTCGCTCGCTCAATTTGTTTGATTTAGATAGGCTACTATAATGGCACAAGAAAGAGTAAACCCAAATATTAGGTACTACCTACCTGGAGACCCGTATTACTACGAGGTAGATAATCTCCCTTTACATGACCTACAGGAAAACGATTCCTCCTTACAAGCTCAAATTGATGCCTTAAATACTAGGATTGATGCAGCTTTAAGTACACCCAACAAACATGGTTTTGAAGAGTTGCTTCCTTATTGGCATCCAAATCAAGCTGGAGTTTTAAAGGTAAAGGACGGTAATTTCATTGCCCGGGTAAACACCAAGGCAACCTTTGAAAATGGATTAATGGAACGCCTATGGGGTTCCGACGTAGACTCCAATTCCGTATACCTCCGTGACGCAACCTCCTACAACAATGACGAACCTAGAACGTTGGCTGCTGCTAGAGCGGGTAGAGAGATATACGAAGCCAAATCCTCAGCCAGAACAGCTGTTATAGATTACAAGGACGTAAACAACGTTACTGTTCCTGGGTTCGACGACGAGGACTTCACAGACTCCGACGCACCTGATTACAGAATAGACCTTCTTTTTATTCAGGCTTCCCCTTCCCTGGACGAATCTAATGAATTTAGACCTCGTTTTGGAAATACAGAAGAGACTCCAAGATTAGGGTACGTAAAAGGTGCTTATTTTAGAGTCGACAACATCGCTGATGAAGGGAGAGTCCAAGGTAGGATATT
>TARA_R110000851_G_scaffold12674_17_pt1 | contig 28018 bp, 30 predicted proteins | sample TARA_R110000851 | Tara Oceans TARA_R110000851 (sample SAMEA4397627) | marine metagenome | biome: Polar Biome; feature: [DCM] deep chlorophyll maximum layer (ENVO:01000326); material: water (ENVO:00002006), including particulate matter (ENVO:01000060) such as... | depth 17 m
TTACCTTCTTTGACTACAAGATTACCATTGATGGTAGAGTAGTTTTTAAGAAGATTTAATGTTCCATTTGATATTTTCATAGTTATACTATATACTATTTTTAGGGTTTTGTAAAGAATAAAATTCAAGTAAATACATTATGCAACAAAGAGCATGAGCATAATGGTGTTCTCCGCTTTCAGGATCGTGTGTTTCACCTCGCATCACTGCCCAAAGATGTCTCTGAGCAGCTGCGAAATATCGATCCTCAAGATTTTCAAGTTTCTTCCAATTGTGGCGATCATACTTTGCCGCTCCAAAGGTGAGAACCTTTACCACATCTTCCAAAGCGATTGGAGGTATAAGGGAGTAGTCCGGTTTTGTTTTGTCATATTTGACTCCTTCCATCTTTTTTTCGTTATAGGATTGCAACTCTTCCTCATAGGAATCATCGTTATCCAGTTCAATTTGTGATACAGAATACTTGGTTTGCATTAGAACGGGGATTTGAATTCTCCTTTATCATCGACCGGAACATCTGAGTTCTCGGCCATGCTCGGCGGAGTCGGAGCTCCGATAATTTCACCATTTTCATCAAGAGTGGATTCATCAATCTTAGTGTAAAGATCGAGAAATGCATCTCGGGTTTCCTCTTCGAACCGACTTATGCACATCTTGATGGATGACAGCCGATCTTCGAAGATTGAAAACGCCTTGATAATGTGGCACAGTCGGCGAGTCGAAACGACATCATCAATTGCATCAGCATCAAAAGTCTTTCGAATCACATTTGACCAAGCGACCAACTTCTCGATAAACTCGTCATCCTTAATCTCAAAGCTCTTGGCATTGGCGAGAAGGATCTTTCTCTCAGTTGCGTAAGGAGGATATTCCTGATCAACAACCGCAACGAATCTTTCAAGAAACGCATCATCGATAATCGAAGCCGCAGTATAACGACCCTCATCGGATCCTCGACCCTTGGTGTTTGCGGTGGCAATCACGTTGAAACCAGGCGCAGGAGTGACTACTTGACCAGTCTTTTTCAGAAGAATGGGTTTTCCTTCAAGAACTCCTTGAAGACACATGATCTTATTTGTGGCACGATCAATCTCATCGATCATAAGAATGCAACCACGTTCCATCGCCTTGACGACAGGGCCCTTCTGAAAGACAGTTTCACCATCAATCAAACGGAAACCACCGATCAAATCATCCTCATCGGTTTCAGGCGAAACCTGAACACGAACATATTCTCTCTCAAGAATCGCACACGCTTGTTCGACCATCATTGTCTTACCGTTACCGGACATACCCGCAACGTAAGTTGGAAAGAAAAGTTTCGATTCGATAATCTTCTTGATCTTCGAAAACTCACCCCACTTGATGTACGTGGCATCTTTAGAAGGAACATAAATCTCATCATCAGAAACCGAAGAAACTGACCGAAGAGAAATCGGTGCGGCATTCTCGAAGTTCATGACGGGCTCCGGAGTTGGAGCAGGAGTCGCAACAGGAGCAGGAGTTGAATACCCCCCAAAGGAATATTTACCTCGAGCTACACTAGTAATGAAACCTTCGCGAGAGGAAGTTCGAAACCAATTGTAGGCATCTTTTCTCTCAATTCCATTAGATTGGGCTTCCTCGAAGATCTCTTTCCTTGACCACAAACGGGCAGGATCTGAATTTTTCAGGAAATGTTTTTTTAGTTCACTTTTATTAATCATAATATACCTATATTCTATACTAGTTGAATCAAATGTCAACACTTAATGTTGTTAATTTTGTTAATTTTTTGTAAAAAGGAAGGATAACTCAGTTTGGAGTAACATCGGGGAAGATCGGCAATGGTGGAAATATATCACCCGATGTTAGACGTTCCCATCCCGCAGGGCGAGAACCGATAAGGAAAGTCGGATCCTCGGTGGTCTTGATCGTCATTTTTGAAGACCATTCCTCGCCAACCGCCATTTGACTATCAGCCGAAATCCAGAGTTTTCTTCCGTGGCCGACATCAAGGAGAACCTTCAAAGTCTGGCTGTCGCCGTAAAAAGAGTTGTTTCTATACCAACCGAAACCAGTGTCTTTCCACTTGAGAGAAACAACCTTTCCGGAAACTACCTTTCGGTCGCCATTGACCAAAACTTCTTTGGAGGGAATGTTTTTGAACGCTTCGGCCTCGACCTTCGCCTTTTCAAGTTTCGCGTTTGCACTAACCGGAAGATCCCTTGCGAATGCTTTCTGTTTTGGGGAAGCAAACTTCTGCCACTTCTCATAGTTACGGAGAAGACTAATCGCAGTATTTCTCGACCACGTATCAATCCCCTCGGTGTTGGCAGTTTTGATCAAACCAGCGAGGATTTCTTTATCAGCTTCATTTTTCATAAGAGTATTGTACTACAGGAGAGGGTGAAAGTCAAGGGCAATGTTCGTTAAAAAATTGTAAAACTTAGGCGATCAACTCGGCGAACTTTGACAATATCACCCGAGATCTCTTGTTTTCCGAGTTGTTTTTGGCGAACTGTTTTGCCAACTTTGACTGAGCGGAACGACTTTCCGAGATATCTTCCTCAGTTGAGAACTCAAAATCATTATCAATTATCTTGATATTGTAGGGAAGAATCATCAGAGCATCATAACCTGCAACATTCGGAAGATTGGTAAACTTGGTTTTGGTGTAAACCTTTCGCAACTTGTCGGCTGACTTCTCGGACAAAGAGAGTTTTCGCTTTGCATCATTTAAAGAAGATGGAAGATACATTCCAATGACAGTCGCCTTCTTGCGAAGAAGATTGAGAAGAGCTTCCTGTTGAGAATCGCTCCGAGTATAGTGACTTGAACTCGATTCACCACCAATATAACGGCGGCGAGCTGAGATATCGATTTTTTTACCTTCGAAGGTAGTGATGCCGTTGTTGGCCTCTCGAGCTTGCGCGCGTTCAGAATCACCATCGGTGAGCAAGATCACATTCAGTTTATCAACACGATGTTTTTTCTGAAAATCATTACAGTGATGGTTTGCAACCATAATCACCGCATTGAGAGGAGTGCCACCCAACTGTTCCATATTTGATAACCCGTGAATATTGTAATAACCGTGGCCGCCTGTCTGAAAGAATAGTTGTTGAAATCCGAGCTCAAAGTCGCTTTTTGACATTGAAGAACTCATAATATTGTTGAGCACCAGAGAATCAAGACTGATCTCATTGGGATCGGAAATCTTTGGATGATCCCAATTACATGTTGTGGTATACGAATATACTTCGAAAGGAATACCAATTTTTTTACAGAAGTATACGAGATGCAAAGTCTGATCAATTACATCGGCCAAAACATTTGTCATCGAACCAGAGTAATCGACGTAAAAAATCATACCGTGATTCTTACCATCAGCAAGTTGCGTTACCGTATTGAAGATTTGATCATCATAACGATACTTGTGAAGATTGTTGACATCAATAGTGCCGACCCGAGATTCCGAAGAACGAGAGTAACGAAACGCTGCTTTGCGTCTTTCAAACTCGCGTATCAAAACACCGACTTTTTTCTTCATATTCTTTTTATAGTCGATATACCTTCCGTTGAAATCGGAAGGACGATGTGGCCAGGTCGAAGATTCCTCGCGACTCTTCATCACATCTTTATAAGAATTTGTAATTTTATTCACCGTTGATTTTCTTGGAAAGATTACCGGAACGAAATCAGATGGTCTTGGATCTTCCCAACCTCGATTGTCGAAGTTTTCCGAAAGGTTCTTTTCAAACTCTTCTTGAGTTTCAGACTTTTCCGAATTTTCCGGAGCGTCCTTGGTGGTGGTCGATGTTGTATCACCATCACCGGACTTCTCATCAGATTCTCCAGATTCATCAGCATCACCTTCTTCAGATTCTCCAGATTCATCACCAGCTTCTGGATTTGAACTTGACTCTTCTTCGCCTTCTTCGCTTTCGTCATCAGAAGACTGCTCCAACTCGCCTTCGGGACTCTGAGGCTCTTCATCTTCTTTCGGTCGATTCTGAAACTCTTCGAAGAGATCAATCACTTCTTGAGTTGTCTCAGCTACATAACAGCGATTGTAAAAATCAAGTTCCTCTTCATTCAAAGGAACTGGAACAATTGTCCCGATCTTAGCGTGAAGATTCAAACGATCAAGAAACTTCATCTTCGAAATGTCTCGACCCTTGATCTTGAAGAGATCGGCATCAACAAGAGTCCGGTACGCCGCAAGGAAAATCTTGGGAAGGCCGGGATACTTGTCTTGAACTAATCGCTCAATGCGAATGTCATCGATGACGTTAAGAACATCAGGAATACCCTTGATATTATTGTCGCTCAGATACTTTTCAACGAGAGGATAATCATCAAAAATTGCATGACCAACTTCGTGAGCGATTAACATGTCATAAACAACCTTTCCGAAATCTTTCCAGAGAGGTAACTTCATCACTCGATTTCGCAAGTCGAAACAAGCGGTAGGCACGTTGGCGTGAGTCACCGTGATGTTTTCCCGAGACAGTAAACGGGCAACATTTGATTGGAGTTGGTAATCTAACAGCTTCATTATGGTTATAACTATAAACTAATAATTGGAAAGGTCAATACTAAACATGGTAAAAAAAGTGTAAAACTACGCCTCAACTGCAGCGTAGTAACCGGCGGCATGAACTTCTGTTCGGCCCCAAATGGATTCGTCAACCTCACCAGAGATCAACTTTGAACCCGTGTAAAACTCACACGCCCTTTCATAGAGACGAATCTCGCGAGTTCGAACCTTGGTAGAAATCGGATCTTTCCAATTCTCCATACCTTTCGTGAGCTCATCGAAGGCGCGAGCCAGGTTCCCATATGGAAACGCTCGGATTCGTGTTGTTTCAACTTTGTTTTCTAGGCCTTTCTCAATCATATACCTCTATTATAGAGACATATTTTTAGATTGCAAGGCAAAACATCGTAAAAAAAGTGTAAAATTACGATTTGATTTTTGAGAAATTGTTGGTCTTTACGAACTCCATCCTGGCCGGAAACTTACCATCCAACAGATCTTGTTTGTGACTGATAATGAACACGTTAGAATCCTCACGCAAAGTGTAGAGAATTTTGATCAGATTATCCACACCATCCGCATCCAGACTTGAATCAAAGGTTTCGTCCAGAATAAGAAGATTAGTGTTGGCAGAATTCTTCATTCGAGCAACCTGTCTCCAAGTAAAAAGAAGTGCCAAATCGATCCTTTGTTTCTCACCTTCCGAGAAAGAGGGATAGGTGAAATTGTCACGATGTCTTGACTTGATGGTTTCGTTGAAGCTTTCGTCGATGTTGAAGAGAACAAAGAAGTCCAGAATATTGAGATACTTGTTGATCATGTTGTTCATGACCGGAAGATACTCACGAATGATCTTTGTCTTGATTCCGGAATCTTTCAGTAGTTCTCCTACTGCATCGTAGTAGGATCTCTTCTCAAGTTGATCTGACTTGTGATCAAGCATTCCATCACGATCACCTTTCTTATCCTCCAGATCTGTCTTCTCTTCTTCGATGTGAGATGTATCGGTCTTTTCGGCAGATGTCTTGTCAATGCCCTTTTCGATGTTGTGAATCATACTGTCATTGACCATGACTTGACTCATGATATCACTCATCTCCTTGAGGCCCTGAGCCATCTTGTCGATTGATTGACCACACTTCGAAATGGAATCCTCGAGCTGATCAAGACCTGCATTCAACTCCTTTGCCTTTGTCGTTGCCTCTTCGGTTCTTTCCTTCTTAATGTCATCTCCGATATCTTGATGACATGTGGGGCAAGTGTCGTTGTTCTCGTAAAACTTTACGCCTTTTACCAATGAGTTGATATTGTTTCGGATCTGTCCTCGATAACCCTCTAACTCTTTTCTCTTGCCGGAATCCTTTTTGTGTTGAACATCGAAATCTGGATGCTTCAAATCGTATTCTTTGCGAAGTTCGGTATTGCGATCTCGAAGAAGTTCGATCTCTTCTTTCAGATCATCGATCTTTTTCTGATTCTTCGTGGCTTGTTTTAGATCAATCTCCTCAAGTTTCTTGATGTGTTTTTCCTTGAGTTGAATCTGTGACTTCAAAAGATCTAATTGATGATCGGTTTGAGAGATTTCATTCCTGAGCGAAGTGTATCTCTCCTTGACCAACAGATTCATTCTTGTGAAGATGTTGATGTCCAGAAGATCCTCGATGACTCCTCGGCGAAGATTCGCCGGAAGTTGCATGAACGGAATGAAGTTGCCCGAACCCAGAACCACAACCTGATGAAAGGATTTGTGATTGAGATGCAGAATGTTTTGCTCCAGAACTTTTTGATAATCTCGGGAATGAGATTCCTGATTGATCATCTTACCGTTACGATAGATCTCAAACACCACTGGTTTGATTCCTCGAACGATTTTGTATTCGGTCTTACCAATAGAGAACTCACAAGTAGTCAAAAGTTTTTTCTGATTTACAGAATTAACCAGTTGTGGTTTGTTGATGTTACGATGAGCCTTTCCAAAGAGAACAAAGGAAAGAGCGTCTAACATCGTTGACTTACCTGCACCGTTTGCACCAACCACCAAAGTCGCAGAACTTCGATTCAGATCTATGGTTGTCGGAGTATTTCCGGTAGAGAGAAAATTTTGGTAGGAAAGAGACTTAAAAAGAATCATAATTTATACTATACTATACACTATTTTGGGACAATTGCAAGGCCTTTTTTGTCTCAATTTTAGACACATTCAACACGAAGACTAGGATGCTTTCTGGATCTTTTCCTTCTTCCACTTGCCAGTTTCTTCAATATAGAATAAGTCATATCTAAATCCTTTGCGGCCAACTTGATAGAATCGTATATATTTTCAATTCCAAGATATGTTACTTTTATCTTTTTAGACATTGGATTTTCATCACCAGTTCTACCATACATTGGGTTGTTCTCACCTGACATTCTTCTACAGAATTCTGGAGAATGTGATTTACCATAAAAAGGATTTTTATCACCCTGCAACTTCTCCGAAATAAGCTGACAGGTTTTTTCGGAGTGTTTTTTACCAAGCATAGATGGATAATTATTCGGATTTATACCAGACATCATTTGATATGCGTCTTGATCACCCACATTACCATTTATTCTCCAGAGAAGATAGTGAGCAATAGTGTGTTCTCTAAGTGTCAAATAGGTACAATTTGAATCAACATAGGTTCCTCCCTGATGTTTAGGTAATATTCTATGTCTTTCTAAACCAGAACCAACAGGTTTCCATTGTTCTTTTAGATTTTTTCCTCTTTCGCAAAGGGTTTTATAATTTTTTTCAAATAACATTGATGGGGTGTTAGATGGCTTCAAGGTCTTTTGCTTCAACATAAAGGTCGTAGAGGATGTTCTTCAACTTCTCCTTGTTCAAATCAGTTTCGATAGAATCCACATAAGTGTTCAGCAATGTCGGAGTATCGACCGTAGAGATTTTGTCGTTATCAACATTCTCGCCAGAATACTCGTCAAAGTTTTCAACGATCTTAATGTCAAATGGGCCATAGGATTGAACCTTATCAATGAACTTATCAAACGCATAGAGATCTTTTTTCTTTACAACCACAACCTTTACAAATGTTCCTTCGATATCTTTCTTTGATATTTCAGGTAAAGATTGCGTATCGTTATAACGAATCCTTTGAAAAAGGCAATGTTTATTTTTGACCGATTCAACCTCTCGCGTATTGGTGTCCAGAATATGAAAGTGTTTTGGATCACCTGCATCAGCCCAAGTCAATTCGTATTGCGTTCCAAGATAGTGAATGTTGTCTTCTTCGCTCTTCGTATGATAGTGACCTGAAAGAACCATCTCATATCTTGAGAAGAGTTTTGGATCCATACCATGAGATACGACTACCGAACCTTTCATCATCTTAAATCCATTCAGTTCAAGGTGAGACGCGATGATAGGCGACTTCGAAGATTGAATGAACTCCATACACTCGTCGTAGTTCTCGTGAGAGATCCAAGGGAGCATACCAATCGAAAGATTGTCAAACTCAACATCAACAGGTTTCATGTGAATTCGAATCCGTTCGTTTCCACCAAGTATCTCTTCTAACGAGTTGAGCTCATTTGTATTCTTGTAATAAACATCGTGGTTGCCCGGAATGATGTCCATTGTCATATCATACTCATCTAATCGAGATGTGAAAAAGTCATCCACTCGTTTCAGAGCCTTGATGTTGATGTATTTTCGATGATCAAAGAAATCACCCATATGAAGAATTCTCTTGATGTCATTCTTCTGACAATAAGGAAAGAATACATCCGTAAAGAACTTATCCATGTAATCCATAAATATGTCACTTCCATTACGCACACCGAAGTGCGTATCATTAATAATCGCAATTTTCATAAAGACCTATACTACACTATTTCAGGCAGTTTGTAAAGACTTTTCTAGTTTATTTTTGGCATAACGCTTTCGATCCTTTTCTCGTGCCTTTTCAGGATTGTTTTCACGCCACTTTCGGGATGACTTTCTTGACTTTTCAGGATTTTTTTCACGCCAGTTTTGGGATGACTCTCGTGCCTTTTCAAGATTGTTTTCACGCCAGTTTCGACATCTCTCTCGTTCCTTTTCGAGATTGTTTTCGCGATACTTTCGGGATGACTTTAAATTATGATCTCGATCCTTTTCGGGATTTTTTTCACGCCAGTTTCGAACTCTCTCTCGTGCCTTTTCAGGATTGTTTTCACGCCACTTTCGAGATTTCTCTCGTTTCCAATCCGGATCTTTGGATCGTCCGTGAATATAATTCGGATGATCTTCACCATACATTGGAGGTGGTGGAAACGCGAGAGTCCCATTAAGCCATTTGTCTTCTTTAACAACGTTCAATCTAACCAATTCCTTTTCTTCCCAAGCCTTGGCATCATCAGCATTTGAGAAGGTTTTATCAATTTTAATAAAATTGGGTTCACCATGCTCTTTTCGAAAAGCTGTTACTACCTCACTTGATGTATGATATTTTACCCAAAAATCATCGGGATGACATCCAGACTCATATAGACATTTAGTCTTTGTAGCATACCTTACACCATAGTACCATTTGTTCAATTTAGACCATCCAATCAAGTAAGTGTATGGTGTATAAACGGTTTCTTTATTGTCTTTCATAATTTTATCACTAATTTTCATAACTACATACTAAACTAATTGGGGAGAATGGCGAGACCATCCACCGAACACTTAGGGGGCTACCTGTGTGTCCGGAGAAAGGTGAATAGATTATGAATAGAAAAGTTCGAGGCCAGACTTACACGAAATCTTCTTCTTCGCGTTCTTCTTCTTCTTTTCTTTCTTCGCCAATTGTTTGAGTTCTGTATCTCTTTGACGAAGCTTCTGTGCCTTCAACCGAACACGATCAATAATACTCCCTGCATTTGCAAAACTATCAAAGTCTGCAAATTGACTTGCATCCGCATGTTCCATGTATCTTTCCTTTATGTCTTGATACTTCTTCTCCTTTTGAATTCTCCGGAGAAACGCATACCAGACAATCTGTGTGAAGTACGCAAATGCATTAGGCAATCCCGTTCGTGTTGCCTTCTCAACATCGTAATTCATAATGGCTTTGATACAATTCTCAACTCCATCCATGACCATTTCTTCTCGATATGTGTAACCACCAAAGTTTGGTTTGCGAGACAATCCTTCTGCAATCTTCAGAAAACACCTTCCGATGTATTCAGGAATCTTAGGATCCTCATTATTCTTTTCTCTTGCTTCAGTTACTAGATTTACATAGTCAACTACCGACTGAGAAAATTCTCTATTGTTCACATAATGTGGCTTATCTTTAGGTTTTATTTTCATAATATAGTACTACTATAACAGAATTTCAGGAAATGTAAAGAAAAAAATTAAAAGGTTGACAAGTTTTAGCTAAACGTGTATAATAGTCAAAGTATAACAAAGGAAAGGAATAGAATTAGTTTCTATAGGGATATTTCAATCTCTTATTATACATATCCATGAGAGGATCACTACTAGAATCCTTCTTATCAAGATCATAGGAATGTATTTCATCTACCATAGATTTAAACTCATCTTCATCCATTGTTCCATGCAGTTTATCTAAGAAATTATATTTAATGTAATCTCTTTTTAAAGATACAGGTGCTTCTGTCTTTGCAATGATTTTATTGCATTGAAGTTCTATGGGTTGAGGTGGAATATTCTCTTCTTCAAATTGAGGTTGGTACATCCATTTTTCTAATGCTATACTACCACTTCTCTTCTGTTTAATTAAGACCGGAAGATCAAGAAAGAGAACATCGAAGTAAGAATCATATTCCATCTCTTCAGCCATGATGTAACTTCCGTCTGATAATCTATAAGAATAGATGTTTATGTATTCTGCTCCTTCCATTAGAGCATCTAAGATTGCTTTCCACTCAACATTCATATTGGTACTTCGTATGTTTTTGTTTCAAACTTTTCCTTTGCGTATATTTTAATACGTTCAATGGCGTGATTCAGAGTATAGTTCTTTTTCCTTTTCCAAGAAAGATCATCAGCTATATCAAAAACAGTAGTTGGTTTTCCATCGGTAGTTTTTCTTAGTCCTCTACCTATGGATTGTAAAACTCTTATTTGAGACTTTGTTGGTGATGCAAACACTATGTTATTCAGATTAACTATATTTATACCTGTAGAGAACGTACCAACCGATGCAACTATGATTGCGTCCTTTTCTTTTTCAGTAATCTCTCTTATTCGTTCTCTTTCCTCTGCATTGACTGCACCAGAGACAAAGAACACCTTTCTCTTACCCTTTACCTTGGCCTGAAACATTTCATACAGAGGTTTACCATGTTTCTGTACGAGATTGTAAAGCACCAAAGAGTTGCCACTTTGATCACAAGTAAGGTTTACAATGAACTTATTTCTCTTCTCGTAGGATACAATGTAATCGATTTCATCAGGATATTTGAAAGACTTTACGATCTTTCGTGACTCATCCGGATACTTCAGAACTAAACATTTGATGTTCAATTGAGCCAGAGTATCCGAATCCATCAATTCCTTTGTACTTGTGACTTTGTATTGAGGCCCAAAGTTTCCTTCTAACACAAGTTGATTGACCATCGCATTGTCCAATGTTCCGGTAGTTCCGATACGATGATCTGCATTGACCAAACGATTCATGATCGTGGTTAGACTCTTCGCTTTAAACGTATGAGCTTCATCTCCAATCACCATACCATACTGAAAGAACCATTGAGGTGGCAGTTTGATTGCGCTTTGCCAGGTGGTAATTACAACCGATGCATCAAAGTTAAACTTTTCCTTTCCAGAATAGATTTGATGTACTTCCTTCTCTGCTTCGAAGTATGGATCGTTTTTCGAGTAGTTCTCAAAGTCTTTTGACATCTGTACCACCAAGGAAGTAGTCGGAACAACTATCAGAGAAATCAATCCTTTATCAGAATGATCAAGAAAGTAACGAACCAAAAGATATATGATAAGTGATTTACCTGATCCGGTTGGAGACAGGAGAATGCATCTTTTATTGCTAACAGCATGCATGAAGGCATCCAGCTGATAATCCCGAGGATCAATAGACTTCCCGTTGATAGAAATATCAGTGTCTTTGACGTACTTCCTAAGAGCATCTGTTTGAGGCCATTCCTCGTGTTGCAGTTGAGTTGCGTCAAGAACATATCCTCTTTCCTTTGCAAACTCCTTTGTTTGATTGAGTAGTCCATAGGGAAGTTGCTGAGTTCGTAGATCGAAGAGTCTTATCTTCCCATCCCAAAATTTATTGCGGTAGGCCGGCATGAATTTATATCCATCCGCAAAGAAGGTATAATACTCATACAATTCACGAAGGATACCCGAATCTTCTGACTCAATAATTAACTTCGCTTCGTTTTCTTTAGAAACCTTTAGCATTACATACCAGAAGTAAACTTCTGAAATTCAAGAACATTTTTAATGGACTGATGTTTCCACTTAATGTTGTCAACGATCTCTCGAAGAGTTTCCTCTAACGTTTTGAAATAGACTATCCGTTCCTCACTCTTTTGCAAGTCTTCATCACTTTCAAAGAAGTAGTGAAAGTCAGACTTCAGAATTTTGAGACCATTGAACGGATCGTAAGGCCATCCATACTCCTCGATCTTTTCCTTTGAGAGTTTACCTGAGAAGTGTAACCATTTATCACGCAACAGAATTTTCTGAGACATCTCTCTTTTCTTCAATTGCAACTTAATTATGCTATGCAATTCAAGATATTTTGCGTGATTCTTACTGTTCTCTTTCGAGGCTTCGTCTAAACATACTGTATCAATTTGCGAGTCCCTTTTCCACATCGCAAGGATTTCATCAAGTGTCATCATATAAAACTATTTATTACTTTATAATATTAAATTCGCTGTATCTAAATGTAACGTCGGCTTGTAAGTATTCTACGTCTGTTGCCTGTGTGGTGAACTCGACACCACTTAAAGAAGTTGGAAATGCGTCTTTGAACTGAAACTCTTTATTCCCATTGTTGTGATTTGAAAGAACACTCAAAATCATATCAGAAAAGTCCAATCCAGTTTCACGATTGTTGACCATCCAATCAAAGATTTCACTATAGTTCTTCATGTCTTCATCAATCGCAAATCTAATACTAAGAGAATCATATCCAACCGCATCTCCGGTTTGAAAAGCGGTATGTCCTCTAAATCCTTGAGCAGATTCACCCATAGTCACCGATGGAATTGTGAATCCTGTTATGAAATACTCGACGTTTGCAAATCGATTACGGTTGATCGTAAGACGAAATCCAGTGGGTGAAAGAAAATTGAAATTTGATGTAAGTCCCGCCATGTATGTATTTATAAAAAAGAAGGGCCTCCAAACGGAGACCCTTCTAAAGATTATGAACTAATTAGATTTAGCTCTGTCCACCTACGTTGATATTACCAACGCGAATGCTGCGGAAGTATTGGTTGCTGTTAGCAGAACCAATACCAGCAGATGTGGTAACAAACGGGTTGGCTTGTAGACCATAACGAGTCTTGAAAGCGATCTTCGGTTGGAAGGTCGTTTCATCAACTGCACGTACCATCGTGAGAGGAACGTATGGGCAATAGAACAATCCAGCGTCGTATGGATTAGATCCACGGAATCCAACAGTGGCGTAATCACCAGTTGTGTAAGGATCGACGTAAACCTTCATGCGACCGTTAAGAACACCAGCGAATGTATTTCCGGTGTCATCAACGCTGAGGTTGGTGCTCATTGCGGGAGCGTAGTCAAGTTGACCAGCGGCAGCCAAAGCAGAAGCAACGTTGCTAGAGCAGATAACGAAGTTACCTTTTCCGCGACGAGTTTCCTTTGCGATAGCATTAGCTTCAACTTCCAATTGGTAGATCAAGCTCTTGAACTTTTCAACAGCCCAACGTCCATCAGCGTCTGCAACCAAGTCGAAAAGACCGTCTGTACCAACGTTTGCTCCACCAGTCTTGGCAGTGCTGTTGATCGAACGGATAACTTCGCGATTGATTTCAGCGAGGATTTCAGAAGAGAGGATGTTAGCCAACTCAGATTCTGCGTCCAATCCGTGGATTGCCTTCAAATCTTGAGCGAGTTCCATCGTGTACTCTGCCTTCAACTGACGTGTCTTTGCAGTTACCGTTGCCTTTTCGATTGTGAAACCGAGTTCAGCAGGATCAGCAGCTTCACCAGTTGCTGTCGCGATTCCTGTACCAGTTGTATATGCAGCTTGGGGTGAATCAAGACTTCCATGTGGAAGTGTTCCAGCATGTGTACCAGCTCCACCGAAGTCTGTGTCTGCTTCATTGAAGCCAGCTTCCGGATCACCTGTTACAATTACTGTTCCATCTCCATAACGTGCCTTCATTGCGAAGATCAAACCCGTTGGGCCTGACATCGGCTGAACACCAGCAACATCATATGCGATCAAGTTCGGCATAGCGCGGCGAACTAAGGAGATTAATACGGGATCGTAATTTACAGCGGATCCTGTAGTCGTCTGGTTTTCGTTGAGCATTCCGCTAACTCCCCTTTCTTCGATAAGAGCACGTTCTGTGTTCTCAAGAAGTTTGGCGGTTACGGCTCTGCGGTAGTTGTCCTTGAACTCTGGCGCGTCAGCGTGATCGAGTACAGGAGCCCATTTCTTTATGTCGTTTTCTGCGTTAAACATTTTATGTTTCCTTTATATTTGTAAGTAAATTATTTACTTGTTGTGGATGTTTTGTTGAATACGGCTTAGGGAAGACAAATACTTCTGCATTGTCGGAGACAATTCTGCAGCAGGATTAGCTTCTCCTTCGACGATAATTTCTGTTTTGTCAGAAGAAGTTTCTTCTTCCAACTCTTGTGTAGCTTGTGTAGGCTCTTCCTCGTTAAAGAAAGATTCCTTGATTACCGAAACCTTAGTTTCGAAGTTAGATGCATCGACGAATTCAATACCTTCTAGTAGTTTGACAAACTTCGAAGTTTGGGTAGAAGTCAGATCCAAAGTTGCTTCGGAAATGATCTTTTCACGTTGAAGTTCTACAATCTGAGAAGCGAGATAATCCCGTTCTTCAGAGATTGTGATGAGTTCACTCTTAGTTGCTTCAACATCTTCGCTGAGACTGTCAACCAAGTCAACCTTGCTTTCTGGTACTTCGATGTAGCTCTCAACGAATAGATCCTTGAGGTTCTTCATGAAGTCTTCAGCAATGTCGGTACGCAACTTGTTGTCAACGTACTCTTGGTTTTCGCTCATCCAATCTTCAACTACGTATGTGATGTAGTTGTCGATCTTTTCAATCAAAGTTTCGCGAATGTATACGACTTCTTCTTGCAAAGAGTCTTCGTATGTATTCTCAAGTTCTTCTTTGATCGTAGCGACTTTGTTTGCAACAGCAGCTTCGAAGAGAATTGATGCCTTGGCTTTGAAGTCTTCGGTAAGATTAGAATCTGCGTCAGCAAGAACCTTAAGATCCGTTGCAAATGCTTCTTCCATTTCTTCTTCGTCTTCTTCACCATCAGCTGAGGACTTAATAGCATCATAAGCGGCCATTAGATCGTCCTTCTTCATTCCCTTCATTTCCTTGTACATGGCGTTGACCATCTCTGCCTTTGTTTTCGGCGGAGCAGACTTTTTAATTGATGCCGCAGTAGTTGCCGCATCTTTTTCACCATCTACATCTCCTTCTTCCATCTCATCCTCTTCATCTTCATCATCTCCGTTCATCGCTTCAAAAGCTTTGGAAAGATCATGTTTCTTCATGGATTTGATAGTAGAAAAAGCGTCAGCAAGGATACCTGCTTTAGTTTGAACACCTTCTTCAAGGTTTTCTTCTACTTCTTCTTCAGAAGACTCTTCAATGGTTTCTTCGTCTACTTCGACGGATTCTTCCACTTCATCATCTTCATCTTCGTCATCGTCAGACTCTTCGTCATCGGATTCGTCTTCGTCATCTTCTTCGTCTTCAGCTTCGTTTTTCTTCTTAGCCTCGCCGAGAAGAATATCGAGAACTGAATCAGAAAGCGATTCCTGAGATTCCTCAGCAACTTCTTCAGGTGTATCCTGCACAAGCTCCTGATTCTCTACAAGATCTTCTTCCTGTACGTCCTCGACAACGATTTCTTCGTTCTGTATTTCTTCAGACATTTTGGTTTATTTCTTATTTTGAATTTAGAGTTTGGAGAGGAAATCTCTGAAAATTCGTTCCTGAGCCTCAGCTATCTGAGAGGAACCCACCTTCTTAATTTCAATCTCATATTCTTCAATTTGTTGAGGTTTTAGAATACCATTCTCCAAGATCCAATCAACTCCTTCCATGATGCCATTTACAAAGGCTTCTGGGGCGGAGGGGTCTTGAACAATGTCAACAGTCGCAAGAATATAATCATCCTTTACGAAGGTTTTGTTTTCTCTTGATTCAACAGTTCCCATACCACGACTTGAGACACCTAGCTTGCAACCTCCTTCTACGAGGCCTTTCACTATCTTACCCATTGGTGTATCCAAGATAAGTGCCTTTCCTACAACGTTATTACCGTCCCATTTAAGTTCGGTAATACGATGTGAAACTTTATCCAAGTTAATTGCGGGGCCTTCGGGATGATTTAACTCACCCACGGCACGACCCGTCTTAACTTGTTCCTTTATATATTTTCCGGTTGCTGATTCCAGAACCGATTTAGGATAAATTCTTTTATTGCGGTTTTCTTTTTCCGCTTGCATAAAGACGCCTTCAATAAAGACATCCTTGCCACCTTTTGCGTTGGTTTCGGTGATGTACTCTAATTCTACATCTTGTGTTTCTGTTATTAATTTCATCTTAGACTACTTTACTTCGGCATACCGAATTTCAAAATCGCTAGAGTTATAAGGGCCATATCCACCTTCTTTGGCCTGTTTCATTTCTTCTTTTATCTTCTTTTTTGCTTTACTCTCCGATGAGAAAACACCCATATATTGGGTACGTCCATCAGAGGGTTCCATAAAAAGAATATAAACTGCTTTGCCGGGTGCTTCGGTTAAAATTTGTCGAGATTGTTCTATAAGATTTTTCATATTAGTTTCCGAAACCTATTGCTGTGCAGGTGATTGTTGCGGCAGATGTACGAATCTTTTCTGCGTTCTTTTTCTTAAGAGTGATTTGACCAGACGCCGGAACATCAAATGTCGCGATTGCGACTCCTGCACTTGTTTTGAGAGTGACTAGACCTGAAGCACTCGTAAGGGTGTTACAGATATAAACATTCGCCGCCTCGGATATATTGGAGTCTGCGCCGTTTGGGGTTTCTTTTGCTGCGAGAGGTGTAATTGTCATTTTTATACTTTCTTTTTAAGAATATCTGCCATGTCATCCAGTTGAGATACTGAAATGGCTACTTTGTTTGTCCACCAAGAAGGTAGATTGTCTTCGGGTCTCATCCCCGATAAAATTTCTTCCATATTGTTGAGCGCTTCATGAGCAACACGAATACCAACAAGAGCTGAAGCAACGTCGGTGTGTCCGTCTTCTTTTTGAAGAACCTTTTGGGATTCATCTATAAGTTTTTGCCAGTAATGACTCATCAACTTCGTGATAGTTCTACTTGTTGTCCTAGTTGAAAGAGGTGAAAGTCAACCGTATCCTTTTGATGTGGATTCTTTTTCTTTGGGTTACTTTCTCCATCAGAGTACGCTTTGTTTGCGATCAAAGACTTCGTGAGTTTTGTGTTGTCATAGATCTTTCCAAGAAGTGTATCAACTTCAGATTGTTTGATCTTATCACTTCCACCTTTGACAAACTTATCTGCGGATACTGCTTCATCGATTTGAACTTCTTCTTCTACAACCGGAACAGTCTGGTGATTGCCATCATTAAAGATTTGCGAAGTCAATCCAACACGGCGAACATCCATCGCGGTGTTAACCTTTTGTTGAATTGCATCTTTGAATGCGCTCAACGCTTCATCTCTATCATTCTTTACAAGTGCGTTAAATATTTTTTCTGGCATATTACTATTTATAAATTTTTACTTTTCCAAATCTTCGTCACCGTCTTCGTCATCGTCTTCAATATCACCGGATTCTTTTTCCTTAACAATCTGATCATCTATTGTTTGAATGTCTTCATCTGATTGGTGTAGAATGTTGCGGCGAACCCACTCCCGAGAATAATATTGACCAATCTGCTCTTCAACTAATTGAAGCATCTCAAGTCTTTCTCGAAGAATCTCAAACTCTTTGAGTTCCGAAAAGTAGTTATCTTCAATGAAGTCAACGTTAATTGACTCTTCGATGTTCGCCCAGTCCTTTGGTTCGATAACACCCTTCAGAATCAACTGAACCTTCAGAGCTTGAATGAAAATCTGTGAGAACCTCTTGCGAATCTTATCGACAAACTTCTGAAACTTGACTTCATCCCGAGATACTTCGGTTGCTCTACCAAGAGCAAAACCAGTATCCTGTTCGAGACGAGAGATAGGAACATTCAGAGATCTGTAAAGTTTTCTTTGAAAGAAGACAACATCCTCGATCTGACCAAGATTCTCTCCACCACCCAAGGTGGTGATTTCTGTTCCTCTTCCACCTTCTCTTCGGGGTAGATAGAAGTCTTCGAGCATGGACATGTGTTTACGATCATCGGTGATTTCACCCGTGCTTGCATTGTAAACTAACTTATTGCGATATCGAGATACCACACTCTGAACGTACTCTTCTGCTTTACCCTTTGGCAAGTTACCTACGTCGATGTAGAATACTCGTCTTTCAGGAGCTCGTGAAACACGATAGACAACCAAAGAATCTTCCATGAATCGCAACTGATTGATCAGCTTGATTGCTTTATGGAGATGACCGATTGACTTAGTACGAGATGGATCAAAGAGGCCGGAGTTGACTGCGATAACGGAGTCTTTCTCCAACTTGATTCCTCCTCCAGTCTTGATGTCGGTATTTGACAATATACCTTCGGAGTACAAATAGTATTCTGATACTATCTTATCATACTCAATTCCGGTCTTGGCGTCCAGTACCTTTTTAACTTCCTTTACCTTACTGATCTTTGTTGGATCGATGTAACGAAGTTCTACGATTCCTCGTTTTGGTTTTTCAGTATCAATAATGATCTGAAAATAGACTCGCCCGTCGATATACCAGTTACGAAAAAGATCGTGGCCGTTATGATTGAACTTATAAAGCGTTAATATTTTGTTAAATTCTTCAATAATCTGCTTCTTGATATTATCTGGTTGATCCAGATCATCAAGTGCGATATTGACCGGAGCTGATTTATCTCTCGATGCAATTGCACCATCAACGATATCTGTAATCGCCGTATCTGCTTCGGGTTGTGTAGCAACTTCACGATATTTTAAAATGAGATCGTGATCGGAGCCTGTTACTGAATCTCCTAAATCGATATACTGACCGTAAAGACCTCCCGAAAAAACCGTTGTAGTCGAAGAACCATCATCACTCGGTTTTGGAATCGGTGAAACGATATCTTTCTTTGTCTTTGGGGTAATTTTCTTACTTATCTCGTAGCCAAATATGTCCATTAATGTATTTATTCGCCTCGCAAGGATAGACTTACGAGGCGAATATGTTTGAATTATTTTTTAATTAAGAGGTTGAAGCCCAAGCTCCACCCAAGGATTCCCAATACTGGAATGCAAGTTCAACAGTGAACTCTTCAATCGCATCGTTCGTATCGTAACTCAAATCAATTGCAGAAACATTTACAGGAAATGCTCCGCGAATATCATATCTTTTCGTTACGTTTTCAGATTTATCAAGTTGCTCGATGAGCATATCTGCTTGATAATCCGTTGGGTTTACTAATCCAAGATTAGCGTTATGCTCGTTCATGCCGTTCATCCAACGTTCAAATGAATTTCTAATACTCATTCCGGCATCATTTAGAACCGTAATTGAATAGTTTTCAAACGTGCGATCTCCAGCGATCTTCAACTGACGACCCCGAAAAGGTACGTCGATCTGTGCGATAACGCTTGCAGGTAACTGAGCTCCCTTAATTAAGAACTGTGTCAATTCACTGTCTCCTCCAGCATATGCCGGAAAGTTTACAGTTGCCTTGAACAGGTTGGGGCGTGCGCCGCCTCCAATAAGTTTTGATTTAAAATCGTCTACTCCTAGTGTCATGATAGTTTTCCTTTCTTTTAACTATTTATACTACTGTTGTCCAGTAATTTCAGAAAACTCCACACCAGTACGAGTGGCGATGAAATTAAGTGTGATAAAGTTGATTGAACGTGCGGGCTTGATGTAAATATCAGCCACGAAACGATTTGTGTCAATCACTTCTCCGGTGTTGTTTGTTTCGTCACAAACAACGAGAAAGTCCGTAATACCACGACGACCCTTGACATCCCGTAGGAAAGGTTCTGTCATGTTGCGGAACATTGCTCGTGTGAACTCGTCATTCAATTCGAATAACTGGAATTTAGAAGCAGTAGAGATTGCTTTTTCTAATGTGATAAACAAACGGCGAACGTTGATACGATCAAAGGCACTCGGTTTACTCTGTGCAGTCTTATCACCGAAAAGGAGTGTTCCTTGGCCCGGGAAAGATACGAGAGGATTAACACGACCCTTGTAGAGTGTATCACGTTGAGATGCAGTTGGGTTATAACCAAGTTTGATTACTCCACGCAATTGACCACGGTTATATCCAGCAGGCGAGAACCAAGTTTCTGCAACGTTATCGACGTTAGCAAGAAGACCTGCGACGTGACCAGCCGAACCAATCCAGCGATAAACATCGTTGTACTTGTCGTATACATAGACACATGTGGATGTCATGATTCCGTAAGAACTAGAAGTAACTCCAGCAGACCAATCGGTTGTCTTTGTAACAGCTGTTGCAACAGTTGATTGAAGAGCAGTTCCATCCGTACCAGTGGTCGGAGGAGAAACAACCGAAACACAATCCTTACGAGCAGCAGCAACCGCGATCACTGCATTTGCAGCTGCGAATCCTACTTCTGAAGTATCTGCACCGATAGGCCCAATCAAGATATTAACATCCAAAGTTTCGGCATCCCCGAAAGCAGTTGTGTATACAGCTTGTAGAGCGGCAGTATTCGGTTCTGTTCCATCGGAACCACCTGTCAAACTATAGTTGTAATCGTCTGCTGGGGAGTCTGCGTTAGTTGTGCTGATAATATCGGCTGTAGGCCAAACCCAAGCAGATTGAGTTTCCAGAACATCGACATAATATTTTGATGTTCCGTCATCTCTCTTATCTCCGGCTGTTGCCGTAAGATTTTGATAAACTTCAAGAACTGTGTTTGCTGTTCCGGTTATTGTACCATCTTCGTCAATAATGACAATGTGGATTTCACCAGCTGATGGAGCACCATCTACAGAAGCAGTTGCAACTGTATTTGCATTACTCGTGAAGTTTTGGCTTGTGATAACAGATATTTCCAAAGAATTACCAAGAGCGCCTGGATATTTGGCGACGAAGTGATTGTTTGGACTTGAAGTGAGGGTTTGACTTTCCCAGTTATCAGAGTTCTTTACTAAGTAAGTTCCCCCATCTGTACTAGCATTATTTAAGCTAGATGCATTGTAACGATAAACGTTTAATGCGTTTGCGTATTGTAGAAATCCAGCGGCTTGAAACCACTGCTTGTAGTTGTCGTTGTTTGGTTTCCCAAAAATAGAAGCCAACTCGACTTCGGATCCAACACTAAGAACTTCTTCGACGGGGCCCCACTTAAAGTGACCTACTATACCGCCTATAGAAGTTGATACTGCTGGAATTACATTGGTCAAGTCAACTTCGTTGACATCGACGCCAGGTGATACTAAAAATCCCATGTGTTTTTCCTTTCAGTTATTTTAATTGAATGATAAGTTGTGAACATAACAAGAAGTGTTTCAATAAGAGTATTTATAGATAATGAACTTTACAGAGATTTCCAGGCCTGCTGTGCTTCGACCATTCGATCATGTGCAGTGTTTCCATAAGAAGTTCCATCGTCGATCACACCAAAGGGAGCAATATCATCCTCGATCTCTTGCATCTTTTGATTGAACAAAACCTCTTTTAAATTAATATCGCTGATATTACCAAACGCATCCGAAGAAACGAACCACGCAAAGAGAACGAGATTCATGACAAGATCGTCATGATTTCCCTGTGCAGCTGCATAACTGGATCCCCTCACTTCAAATGACGCGAGCTCCCGAATAGTCTCGGAGTCGTGTATCTTCAGTTTATTAAGTTCGATGATATCTTTAAGGTTTGAACATCCGATCCTCTTAACTCTTTTTGTCATTGTGACTCCGATACCACCTCGTTTGACCGATGATTCTAAAAAGGTGTTTTCATACTCATATTCATAGTAGACGGTATTACAGACAACCTGTCCGGCATCATTGTTCTCAATCAGAACCAACGCCTGATTGTACATCTTTGCGATCTTTATGATAATGTCCGGAAAGATCAAAGGAGAGACCATGTTGTCACGATAAGTCGCGACCTGTTCAAACTCTCCGTTGGTGATATCAACCACATTGAATGTTGAGTAATCCTGCCCTCTCCCCTTTGAGACATCCACCATCATCAGATAATGATGACCTTCCTCTACCTTACGATAAATTTTGGTTTCCTGATAAATCTGTTCGGGATTCTCATTCTTGAGACCAAGAAGAGCATTGGCGGATATGAGAGTGTTCGAAGATCCAATCGCCTCGTTTCCATACTCCTGTCGAAACTGTTCTTCGCTCGTATTGGCAATGGTCTGCCTTTTCCATTCCTCGTCACGACCTGGCACATCCCACCAGTCTACTCGAAACGCCTTAAACTCGTTTGTTCCTTGCAGCGCACCTTCAAGTAATCGATAGAAAAGTGTACCTGTTCCGTTCTGAGTTGAGGTAATAATAACCTTACTATGTTTACCAGATGAGATAACCGGATAGGTAGAAGTGTAAAAAGTATTTGCATTCTCAACGAACGCGAACTCGTCAAGAAAAAGAAGATTGACCGAGAGGCCACGAATCGAACTACCAGATGTCGCTGAGGCGATTATACGAGAGTTATTCGAGAACTGCAAGGATCCTTTGTTCAATTCTTTACATCCAGGCTGAAGAAAAAATGGAAGATTCTCAAGTGCCAGAGTAACACGAGACAACATTTCACGAGCAGTAGCTCCCTTATTCGCCAGAATCGCAATGGTCTTTTCGGAGTGAAAGATTGCATACCAGAGAATGTAAACCACACACGAAATCGACTTACCGGATTGTCTACAGGCCAGAACAAGATTGAATCGATTCTCGTTGAACTGTTCAAACATCTCCCGTTGATACTCATAGGGTTTGAACGATTGTAATCCACTATCCAATGTAATGATCTTTACATAGTTCTCCGCAAAGTAGATCGGATCATTCGTACACTTGATATACTCAGCAACTTGATCTTGAGTATAATCTTGAGGAAGTCCGTCTCTTTTTACTAAAGCGTTACCGAGGTATCCGCCGGTTTCATTCATCAATATCACGATTTTTCAAAAACTTTTGCAACTCATTTGTTGAGCCTACAAAGATTGCATTATTTGTGGTGTTTCCGGTTGTCTCTTCTTTGGATTGAGTAATATCCTTTCGAGTCTTTTGAAGTTTCACAAGATCCTGTGACATTTCAGATGCCTGTTTGATCATGGTTGAAAGAACTTCAAATGCTCGGGGATGTTCCGTTTCGGCAGCAAGTGCCATCATATTTTGAATTGCTTCGGAACTCATATCGATCAGTTCCTTCATCTTTTGTCGAGAATACTCTACATCGGTCTCTGTATCATTGTTGATTTCCCCCTGATCAACGTTAGATTTGATCCTTTGAGGAATGATCTTAGTAGTGACCGGAAGATTTTTTTCTAAAGCAGCAACAATGTCATTTCTATCACGGGGATGCATAATCAAAACCAAACGTTGTTGTTATATCTAATGGACTATCCAAACTATCGAATGGAGATCCATCGTCATTTGCGATAACTCTTACATTCTCTTCGCCAACTGGATTAGAAGTCTTAATTGTCGGACTATCATCAGAATTTAAGAGTTTACTATAGTAGTAAGTATCGACGATGCGAATGATTTTCCCTTCGGATGTTGTTCCGGTGAATCGAACACGCATCTCAAACTCAAGAGTGTAAACTAAAGTTCTCCGTGTGTCAAAGGATCCTTCATACTCATCTGAAAAAGAAACACCATTCAGAACGATTGGTACGTCGGTTGACGTATCAGGCCCTTCCATGTTCTTTATCGCGATGGTATACTCGGGTGTAAAAGAGGGAAGAATTTGTTCAAAGATCTGTAAAGCGTCGTCTTGATTTGTTGCTAAAATGTTCAACTGCATTCCCAACTTATAGGGAACACTTTGCATTACACTAGTCTTTTTCACACTGCTTCCAGCAACCGGAAACATTCTTTTGTTCATTCGATTGAGTTTCGAAGAGGTATCGTAGGAGATCGAAGTAATCTCAAACGACATTCTTGGAAGTTTGATTGCAATACTTGCTTTCTCGGCTTGATCTCTTTCGGTATTGATTCTAGCAAGAAACTTCGACTTTGGCCCATACGACAACGGAACTCTTTCCATGCTACCACCTTGCCGCACGATCTTGATATTATTGAAGATCGTACCAAAGACGGCAACCGCCTTTTTCATGGTTTGATTGTAAAAGTATTGTCCGTTGAGCATCTTAAGTTGTTACGTTGATTTCTCCGAAGGGATTGGACTCACTGAAGTCAATGAAAGAGTTGCCCACTGTTTCAAAGTCCACGTTCTGAGCAGCACCATCATTATCGTCAATGGTAGTGAACCCGTCAGTTGAGATGATCGCATATGAAGCACCTGAATCTGCTCCTATGACATTTCCGGCATTTCCCGCTGTTAATCCAAACTGAGTTATACTTCTTTCCGGTGAATCAAAGGATGTGGTGATACTATGGACAACCAGAAAACCAGATCCATCAGACGGAGAATCACTATCTGCCGCGACTTCGGCTGTGACGACACTTTGTGGACTCTTATCTCCAAGACCCTGAGTAACGACTTCTCCAATATTGTACGTACCCGATCCTGAACCCAAGGCGAGCTTTGTTCTTGTTGAGAACTCTGTCTCAAATACATCGATCTCATCAACACCCGTATCAATCGCCTGATTGTTGTACTCAAAGAGCTCACAAGTAAGTCGAAAGGTTGGAAGACCCTGAAGTTGATAGAAAGGATTCTCGTCTTCTATGAATGAGATCTCAAAGAGACCATTGACCATAGGAAAGAAAATAAGATCTCCTCCTTTGGGTCGAAGAGAATCTGCATCGGTTGATTGAAATCTACCAACAAGATCTTGCCAACGACGATCCGAGATAATCAAAGTCATTTGATCTCGTACTTCAACACCGAACTTAGTAAGAAGATCTCCGTCTCCTCCAAATCCATCGATGTTGTCGATGTATGCTTCAATCATAAACGCATCACCGAACTCCGACAAAGAATCCTCACTAAAGATCGCGTTTGTGTTGACTATTTTCCTTGGAATATAGTAACAATCTTGTCCATAGATTTTTAAGGACTCGATTACGAGATCTTCATGAAGTCTCTTTTCGGCAGTCGTGCCTTGACTAAAGTATACGTTGCGTGGCATATTATCCTACAAAGAAGTGTGGAGGAGCTTCATATCTCAATTGCATTTGTTCCTCGATTTTTTCGATCTCGGTATTTGCATCATCAAGAATTTGTCTTCCATTAAAAGTCACTCCGCCAGGAAGTTGCATACCTTCGAACTTGATGAGATTGAGTCCCCATTGTTTTTTAAAGAGAACCGTTGTGTACTTCTTCAAAAACATATCATTCCATACATCAGTATATGTATCGGGATCAATTGCTTCATATCCATCGAAGATTACATACTGATTAACATCTAAATCCTTAAGAACATTGGCATGAAAGTTGACACGATTCTTATGACGAGAATATTCAATCATTTCGTACATTCCATTGATGTTGCGATCAATGAGTGCCATAAACTGTTTTGTCATCTCATAATTAACCACACCACCATAAGATCCCCCAAGATCAAAGATATCATTCAAATGTATTTGATAATCTACTGAGAAAATACTTGTCGAAGATTGGGAAGTTGTGATCGAAAAAACATTATTAATCGAAAAGATGTTGGCTGAGTTTGGTACTTCGATGTAACCATTATCTTTATCGGCCTGGGTGAGAACATGTTTCCGCAAGTTACGAACAATCGCATCACCATGATACTCCTGATAGAATTGTAGTGATTCATCGACTCTATCTTCGAGTTGATCATCATCCACATTGATCTCTATCACGGGATGACCAAGAGCTCTTAAGCAATAGTCGATGTGTTGTTGTCTTGTTGCGGGTTTGGCCATGTTCTCTATTTATAATGATTACTCTTCCGTCCAAGGAAAATCGTTTTCACGAAATACTCTCTGAATTGGTCTGTTTTCGGCAATCTTATCCGCAATGTAAGTATTCACATTGGTTCGAAAGTCTTCATCACTGTCATAATGAGCTCTAACTAATGCAATAATCGCACTTTCAGTTAAAGAATTCGAGTATACCAATTCTGGAGAAGAATCATGTGAATTGTAAGTATGCGTATAGGAGGCGGACTCTTGAGGACTGGAATCATTTGTTCCAGTTATCACATAATTAATTGATTGAATTATTTGATCAGATTCGGCAGAATCTTGTTTAGTTGCTATTTTGTTTATTTTGAATGTATAGGTCATTTTAAGGAGAATCCTTTATTTTAGTTTTTCTACAATTACTTTTCCTTCATCATCAGTCATCGATGATGTGTAGATCGTAGGATCTTGTCTTTCACCAACAACCATCCAACTAATCGTATCTGTGCAGGAAGAATCTTGAGCTTGTATTGTGAGGATATTACCGGAAACACTTGATTTCACGGCAGTCCATCCGGTTTCATTTGTTGTGAAACTTTGAATATCTCGACATAGAACAACAAAGGTTCCTTCTGTCATAGTCGAGTGTGTGTCTATATTGACTGTAGCAGAACCACTTACAAGCGCTATCTTTCCGCGATATATAAGATCTGCTTGTGGGCCTTCAATAAAACTATGGACAAGGTGATGCGTATCTTTTTTAGAATCTAGAGGATGAGCAATTTTAAATGATCCTGATCCCTTTGAAAGTGTCCCTTCAATATCTACGTCACCTCCGCCACCGGAAGATGTCTGGACATTAAGATCTCCCGTATTAACACCAACACAATCTACAAGTCCATTTCCCTTAACGGAGAACTTTGTACTGCCGCCATGATTAAATTTGCAAAAGAAACCACCTGTAGGTGTTCCAGATCCTGCATGAGTAACTTCTATCATGCCAGTGTCAGATTCAAAATTGGTTCCAGTGCTGTTTATTTCAAGACCTGTACTACTGTTTGAAGTACCAGCTACGGTTATGTCCAATTTCTGAATAAGTTGTGGCATATCGTAGATTTGACCACTCAGATTTATTCCAAAGTCTGTAAGACCTGCCCGACCTATTCTAAAGTTACCGCTTCCATCACTATCAACTCTCCAGTAGTCATAACTAGCATCATCATCGGCATTATTATAGATTCTTATTTCTCCTCCTTCTCCACCCGTAGCGCCTCCGTGAATAACAAGCATTCCGTTAGTTGTGTCAGCAATACCAAAAGTTCCAACACCACCCTGAGCAGTTATATCGCCCGCAATGGTCGCATCACCAGTAGAGTCTATTTCAAACTTTGATGTTCCATTGAGAGCATTTCCGTCAACGATTTCAAATACGTTACCTTCAACACCAATGGCCCAGTCAACTCCCGAGGATTCGGTGAACCTAATCTGAGGATCACCACTATTACAAGTTATGTCAAGGAAACATCCAGATGACCCAACATCACGCGAAAATCTAGCAAGTGGAGATCCGCCCCCTCCGCCTGTTACTAGAAGTCCAGCTCCGGTTGATGCATCGTCATTAATCTCTAGCTTGTAGGATGGCGTCGTAGTCCCAATGCCGACCTTCGCCTCATGCGTGATCCTCATAACCTCACTATCGCCGTAGCTCTGGTTGTAAGTATATGCTCGTCCAGTCACCCCAGTCCTGAAAACCAAATCAGTGGCCATGTTAGAAGCGTCAGCCCAAGTTTGATCAGCCTCGGCTGCAATAGATGCAGTGTACAGGATGTTTGCCTCGGCTGCGGTGCTCGCGCCGTGTGCTCCCCCAAAGTAAATAGTGCCAACATCATTACCGTCAACTATTTGACTATTTGGAGCCCATCTAGTAAGACCAACGCCTCCACCACAAACAGGTGAGTTGTTGGTGTCAGATCGTTGTCCCCTGACTTCGAGGATAGGACTTGTGTTTGAGGGCTCGTCGTTTCTTATTAATACACCAGCGCCAGCCGTGGAATCAATTTGTAATGGAACCGTTGGCGCCGTCGTCCCGATGCCGACGTTGCCGCCATTGTCGATTCGCATTGCTTCAGCAGCATTA
>TARA_R110000851_G_scaffold229758_1_pt1 | contig 27950 bp, 32 predicted proteins | sample TARA_R110000851 | Tara Oceans TARA_R110000851 (sample SAMEA4397627) | marine metagenome | biome: Polar Biome; feature: [DCM] deep chlorophyll maximum layer (ENVO:01000326); material: water (ENVO:00002006), including particulate matter (ENVO:01000060) such as... | depth 17 m
TTGCATGGCACAGACAAAATGCACTATACGATCCTAGTATGGGAGGGGAGGACGGATCAACACCGCCAGCCCCAGTAATTCTAACCCTCCTCACCACACCAGTTAATTTATACTAAAGTAGATATGTAGCTAATCGCTAGATAAACATAGAATATAAGGAATTTGACATGAAGATCTTCAAGAATATTAGCCTGCAAGGGTTCTCCGTCCCTTTCAATACGCCAACCGGCATAAAGTATGTCTTCATCGGCGCAAAGAGTAGTTTCCAAGCCCCAGATGGATGGTCTAGCCAAGTAGCAGTTACTTTGGTTGGACGGAGAATGTTCAAGATCCTCACCGTAGATAACCCAACTCCTGTGGTTCAAGCTCCTGTGGCACAAAAAGTGGTGCCATCATTTCCGAAAGGAAAAAAGTCAACTCCAAGAGAGAATAGATAATTATGGCAATTCCAACTAGCCCGTCAATTGTAGTACTTGAGAATGATGTCTCAATTTACACCCCTAACATCAACTCAAGTGTTGTAGGCGTTGTAGGATTCGCAAACAAGGGTCCAGTGGATCTCGCCAAGCTTGTTACTAGTCCTGAAGGTTTGCTCAAGCTGTTTGGTAAGCCTAGCACTGTCATCCCAGGCCAAGGTCTTGAAGGTGCTCTAGAGATCCTAGAAGCCACCAACCAACTGTACTACGTCAGAGCGGCTAACACTGGTGCTATTGGAGCATCTGCTGACATCCCGTTGGGTTCCTGCGCTGCCGTTGAGTTTGCTGCTTCCTCTTGGGATCCTGTTGCAACCTCTAGTGTTCTCACTGCAATCACGAGCCATGCTAACTCCACTGTAGTCTCAAGCGTTGTTACTCTCGGCGCATCGTCTGCTGATTTTCCAACTAAAGCTGACGTATTCCTAAACACGTTCAATCCTGATCTAACTGGTGGTGCTGATGTCTTTGGATACGTTGATGCTGCTGGTAAGTTCTTCCTAGCCTCTAGGTTTGCTGGATCCGGTACGACACTTCAAGTGTCTGCTCCTACTCTTGGAGTTGAATCTTCGATCGTTGCTAGCACTGGTGATGCTGCTGTTGATGGGTTCGCAGTTGATGTTACGGGAGTTGGATTCTCGGTTTCAGGTGCTACGATGCGAGCCTTCTCCGTCGATCCTGGTGCAGGATACAACCTAAGCGCACTGAATGATGGTAGTACTCAAGGTCTTTCGATCGAAGTTGCTAACATCTCGACAAATGATAAGCTTTCGGTAAACAACGAAGGTTCCGAAGCTGAAAACTTCAATGTCAACCTTTCAACATCAAGTCTAAACTTTGCTGAAGACGTTCTAGTCAACAACCTACTAAACAACAAGTCGGATTACATTTACCTCAACGCAGTCAGTGGCATATCAGACGCTGATGTTGCTCCGTTCGTAGATCGTTTTGGAGAGAAGATTACTCTTAGTGTGAATGGTTCGCAGGCTGCAACGCCAAGATTCGTCAAGCTAACTGCTGGCACTGTCAACCTTGCTGGTGGAGATAGTGGTTTCAACAACTCTACTACTATCAACGATCTAAACGGATCTGACGAGACTGCTGTTATTGGTACGTCTACTGCTAAGAGTGGGATCTACGCCCTAGATGATGATAACCTAAACATCTCCCTAGCAGTCATCCCAGGTATCACTGATGACAATGTTCAGAATGCTCTCATCACTCTTGCTGAAAGCTCAAAGAACTTCCTAGCACTAGTTGCACCTCCTTACGGCCTAGACAGTGTCCAAGACGCTTTCGATTGGTTGAACGGTAAGGGTACACGCTCCGCTGCTATCAACAGTTCATACGCTGCTGCTTACTGGCCTTGGGTGCAAGTCTTCAATGCCCATGCTGGTGCTGAAGAATGGTATGACCCGGCGATCTATGCTGCCCGCCAATGTGTGTTCACAGACTCCGTCTCGGAGCCTTGGTTCGCTCCTGCTGGCTTCCGCAGAGGTAGACTAACCAAGCCTTCGGATACTGAGATCATCCTCAACCAAGGCGACAGAGACGCTCTATACAGCAATTCTTTGAACCCGGTTACAAAGGATCCGACTGCTGGCATTGCCATCTTCGGTCAAAAGACAACTCAAAGACTTCCGACTTCTCTTGACAGAGTCAACGTTCGAAGACTTATGATTTACGTGAGAAAGGTCCTACTAGAACTTGGTAAGCCTTTCCAATTCGAACCTAATGATTCCCTAACCTGGGAACTAGTGGAAGAAGCTTTGAAGCCATTTATTTCAGATCTTCTGGCTCGGAGAGCAATTGTTGGGGGTGCGGTCAAGTGCGATCAAACCACTAACACTGCTGCGAGAGTAGATAGGAATGAGCTATGGTGCTCAGTTTCGATCAAGCCTACAAAGGCTGCTGAAACGGTTGTCTTCGAAGTCAATCTAACCAGTCAGTCTGCAACCCTTAACGGATAAGAACTATGGTAGAAGGTTATCACAAGAATACAACTAGAGCAAACTTTACCCCAGGGTCAACCCTGCCTAGAGTTTCAACACACCTTGACGCAGTCAGAGCTTATCAGTTTGAAGTTAAGTTTTATGGTCTGCCGGTCGAAGTGCGTGGAAGTCAACAGGAGCTAACTGCTGCTGCTAAGCAAGTTTCCCCCATTGGAGGAAGCGTTGACGATATCCCTATCGACAGAGTCAATGACAAGGTCTACATCCCAGGTAAGTTTACACCGGATCCTGTAACAATTACTTTTGACAACCAACTACTAAACCAGAACTCTCCTGCTCTGTGGAAGTGGTTCAAGTCAATCTATGATCCACTCACGGGTGACATGACTAAGTTCTCAGCCCCAGGTGGTGCGGGAAACTCTAGTTTCAAGGCTAACAAGATGACTATTGTCGAATTGGACAATACTCAAGAGCCTCACTCGTACATTGAGTTGTATGGTGTTTACCCTACGACTGTTAGATTCTCAGAGAAGAACTACTCGACTAACGACGTAGCTACTATTGAAGTTACATTCCGATTCGACTTCCTTGATTACAACAAGTACTCCAACTAGTCTATAAGATTAGAGCATTCTTGCGGGTTCCTTCCCTAGATATAGAGAAGGGATTCGCTTATTCTATGGACCTCAACCTCGAAATACTGGAGAGCTACGCAAGGATTCACAATAGAGTCTTATCCCAGTTGCTTAGCGAGGGTGATACAAACGCCGACCCAAATTCTGATCCTAGGATTACTACGGCTAACGGCGTTCTAGCTGGTGCCCAATGGCAACAAGACGGTGCATCACAATCGGCTTCACTCACTAAAGCAGATGGTGCAGCCACAGAGGCAACCTTATGGACAAATGGTAGTATTGCAATCGGAGGAGCGAATGCGAAGTGGGATGGACAAACATTATCCCCAGGCAAAAACCCTGAACAGTTCAAAAAGATTCTAACTATGCTTGCGGGGCCGGAAGAGGGTGAAGCTAAAACTCCCGCTGGTGGTGAAGAAACTACAACCGAAGGACAAGTCGAAGAGGTCCCAGTACAAGCCCTACCAGGGGATATGACGTACCAAGCAGATCTTGAGCCAGAGACTCAGCAAGCTACTGCTAATAATTTAGTTGCTGCTGCTGCTAGAGCTTCAGAGATATGGAAGACTCTTACCAAAGCGCAACAGAAGCAGTTCGGACCAGAAGAACTATTCTCTAGATTCTTTGCTGGTGGAAGATCAGAGTCTTTCGAGAAGCAACTGGTTGGCAAGAAGGTTACCATAGAGTTGAAGCATGGAGAATGGCAGACTATAGTTGGACCACCTCAAGATGCTCAGACTTCTAGAATCAGTGATTCCATGAGGGACTTAGTCGCCATGGTAGCCGACGATAAGTGCGATGAAGATGTACTAGCAGACTTTGCACAGACTAAGAAGGGAGATGTTCTAATCAGTCCTAAGGGTGACCAAGACGATAGAACAGAAGCCTTAGCGTTCAAGGATAATAAGGGGTTCCTCAAGATGTTGTTAGATAAGGCATCTAAAGCTTGTGGCAAGAAGATCCCAATAGTAAAGCTTAGAAGAGCTAAGAAGACTGTAGTAGGAGGTGATAACGCCGTTAGAGGCTTTGCGTTCGAAGATATTTTAGAGGTAATTTCGCTACTTAGGATGAGGAAAGAGCTTGGGGATAGTCCAGAACTCAGTGCTCTCATAGACGCTAAGATGAATCGTATCCATGAGAAACTCTCCAGACTAACATTATCCAAAGAACTTTGGATCAAGGCTTATAATGAGTCGGGACTTGATCCTAGCGTTGTTGCTACTATTCGTGATATCGGAGACATCCTACAGGGTGGAGCCAAAACTAACGATCTGTATGGGAGCATGATGAGACACTCTGACCAATCCGTAAGGGTTAGGGGTTCCATATATGCTCTTCCTGTAGGTGATCAAGTCGGACTTGGCAAACGCCAAGACGTTCTTGAACTTTTTGCATCACCGGAGGAAGCTCTGGCTGGTGCAGAGAGGTCAGGGATTACAGGAATCAAAGCACAGTGTGGTCCGGTCGAGGATGCCTTCACAGGCGACCATGCTGCCACTCTAGACGCTCTAAAAAGCGTTGGAGCCTTCACGGATGGGCAAGAAGTTTGTGGCCTTAAAGTGAGCCTCAAGAATTACCAAGATCTGGCACACGCAATTTTCGGAGGAGGTAGATACACCACATTCAAGGAACTTTTGTCTGATATGGATTCCCCGTTTGCTAAGGTAATTATGGAAAACCTAGGTATGACAGAAGATGACATGGAAGGGTTCCAAAACTATGCTCAGGAGATGGACGATATAGGAGGTACTATACACGGTCTTCCAATGGAGATGGCAGTAACTACTACTGCTAAAGGAACCATCAACCATAACAGTGCTAACTCCCTAGCTAAAAACATTATTGATGACCTGAGTATGGATAGTACTTACCCAGAGCTTCAGCAAGGTGATAAGAAAAGGCTTATAGCTGTTGCTAAGAGGATAGCCCAGAAGTCTGGAACTGCTGCTGAGGCGAGAGTAGCATATAAGAAGCTTCAAACGGTGCTGGCGCAAACAGTCCACCACAGAAAGCTTCAGAGAGATATAGAGAATGGTAGCCAACCTGGATCAGACGATGCTTCAAAGGAAAAGGCTAGATCTGCTAAGTTATTCATCGGTTTCAAGATGTTCCACTCTGGAGGCTCAGACGATGATGATTCGCTCTGTGACTTTAGAGGACTAAAGACTGATGAGAACTATATTTTCAAGCAGAACGATATCCTACGAGACTCACTTCGATCCGTGCTGGGAGAAGATGGAGAGTGGGATATTAAGTTCTCTGCCGGTGGTCAAATCAATCTTGAAAGTGAGGGTGATATGAAGTTATCCCTTCTCGATAGCGTTGTTACAAACAAGAATAAGGCTGGGAAAGATACAAGCTACGCACAGAACATAAGTCTTCAAGTCAGTAGGGGTACTCAAAAAGCTTACGATACTACCGACAACGATGTTGCCAAGAAGGCTAACGCCAAGAAGGCTGGAGGACCTAAGGAACTTTCAGACTCGAAGAGAAGTGGGCTTATAGACGTTTTGGGTCAGCTAAAGCTACTGGTCGAGAAAATAGCAGTCATTGGCATTTAGCAAGTCCTCTAGAGAGTACATGATTATGGATTCTCCTCTAGACTTCCCTCTAAAGTAGTCTCCTCCAACTTCTAAGTCAAAGTCGTTGGTTATAACTGTTGGCTTTCTTCTGTCCTGACCAATAATGAACAAGAATTTCTTGCAAGATTTCTTAGAATCTCGGGAAGCCTGGGCTATCATATTAGAGATATTAGAATTGGGGTTTAAAAGATCACATATCCTTTCCTCGTTATATCCACTCTTACACTCGATAATGAACTTGAACTTTAGTGGGGTAATTAAATCTCCATATAGTTGTAGATGCTTCGGTAGTTTATGTGTTGTTGCAAATGCTCCAGACCCTGGGGTTCTACAGAAGTCTTCTGTTTGAAACCTTTGATTTAATATCTTAGCTATCTTGTTCTCGAATCTACTACCTTTAGCCTTAGAGTTTATCTTTTTCTTCTTCTTTGGCTTTTTTAGAACACTAACGTCAAATTTGTCATTCATTTCTAATCTCCTGTGACTATTATAGTCCTATGGACGAACCTATTTCTTTCAGTCTGGCGGAAGCCAGAGTCAAAACAACCGAACGCAGTAAAGGACGCATGAAGATTCAAATTAAACTTTCCAAAGAGCAAGCAGAAGGCTTTAGCAATTTTAGAAACCTAGTTAAGCCGCCGGACATGGGGGAAGACGCATTCTCTATCCAAGTGTTCTTCGCAGGATGTAATGCTCTTGCCGCCGAGTTGCGTGCCCATGCTCAATCAGAGATGGCAAAGCAAGAAGAACTAGACTCTTCTACTTCCGGTACAACGCCTGTCGAAAGCACCACAGATGAGTAGTATTCTACCGCCGGAGTTCCTGAAGATAAGGAACTCCAAACACTTAGAGTTCATCGTCAAAAAGAACATTGATGATAAATCGGTCGCCCATTATCTGATTGTAAACAGTTGGGACGACGTTTCTAAGTGGTTCTTGGACAATCTTCCTATTCCCAGTATTCAACTGGGGAGTAGCATAAACCTTTACGTAGTGGATATTTTTGATGTTCCTAACGCTATGGATACCTTCCGGTATTGCGTCAAGTCGAACAAGGAGACTATCTCCACTACGGCTCTAGCGTTCAGTTCTCAACTACCGAACTTGGTAGTTATTCACAAGACATTCCCCAGAATGGTCGAGAACAACGGCGCAATCGCCGCCGAACTAAGGATCGACTGAGCTAACGCCTGGGGGGTTACCAGACTTCACACTCTGGTATAGCTCCAGCTTCTCCTTGTATTTCTTATCCTTAGAGTATATTAGGCGAAGATTGTTAAGGATGACTGTGGTGAAGTAATTGAAGGCTTGTCCTGATTCTTTCTTGAAGTTCTTTAAAACCTTCAGTATAAGAAGAAAGCATTCCTGTCTAGCTTCCTCATGGTCTACCTTAAACTTAAAGGAAACAATCAATCTACTGATTAACGTGTCGAACATTCCGAACAGTTCTTCTTCATTTACTCGGTCATCGCTCTTGAACTGCTGAATTAGCTCTTCAAATCTTTCGTTATCAATATAATTAGCCATACAGCTATAATAGTCCCATGAACGGATCGCTCTTCTCGAAAACTCCTTCCAAGTGTGAAGGATGCCCTATTCTAAAGAAACCACTTCCAAGATACTCCATCCTAGAAGATATCTACGAGGAGCCATGCGACATACTGTTCGTATCAGACTCCCCTAAGATGTTTGAAGGAGATTACGTAGCATTCCGTATTCAGGAGTATGCCGTGATTATGAAGGAACTTGGTAAGTATGATCTGGGCGACTTGAAGGTAGGCTTTACATACGCCGCTAAGTGTCCGAACATGAACATGGACGTTATGGGTGCTAAGGCTAGAAAGCAGTGTAGAGGCCACTTGGAGGACGCTATAGAGCACTACAAGCCTGGATTAGTGTTCTCCTGTGGTAAGCTGGCTACCAACATGTTCTTCAAGCGAGCTAAAGATGCCGGGAAGATACGTGGTAGACTCCAGACTATGAAGATGAATGAGGATAGTGAAGACTCTCACGAGTTCCAGTTCGTATCTATCATTCACCCTTGGCAGGTAGTGTCAGAACCTAAGAACGAGTATCTCTTCTCTAAGGATATCGAGAACACTGTTAGTGAACTGATCCTAAAGAAGAATAATAGAAAGCTTGTCCCGTATGACCCTATTCTTTCGATCAGTGATCTGGGTGAGCATCAAGATCACTTCCTTACTACCGCCAACCCGATAGCCATCGACACAGAGACTACTGGACTAAACTTTCAAAAGGATTACATCCACTCGATTGCCTTTACAGAACTGGATACCAACACCTGGGAACCCATTAGGACGATTGCACTTCCTATGGATCATAAGGACTTTGAAGGAAGTCCGTTCCTGAAGAAGGAACTCAAGATCTTCATCAGAGCAGTGTTGGCAAACCCGAATAACCGGAAGATTATGCAGAATGCCATTTTTGACCTCCGTTTCTTAGCCATGTCGGGTATAACTGATATACCCAATGTATGGGATACGAAGATCATGGCGCACCTTTGGAACGAGGAGCTACCCAAATCCCTTAGTGACTTAGTTTATTACTTCTACAACGAGGAGATGTAGTGTTAACGATTTCGAATCCAAACTCATTCGACTGGAAGAATATCAGCTTGAAAGATTGCCTAGATGGTAACTCGGCTGATACTCACTTTACAGCAAAGGTGTATGCCAAGCTCTTAGATGAGATGCAAAGTAAGGACCTAGAGAAGCTTTACGAGAAGCTGATCTCACCACTTACTACAGTGTTTCGAGACATAGAGCTTGAAGGCATTGATGTAGACACTGACCGACTAGCAGAATTGAAGGGAGAGCTAGAGGTTTCAATCGCAGAGATCAAGATCAACCTTATGGACTCACCACTCATTCCTCCAGAACTCAATTTAGGGTCGAACAACGATCTGTGTAAGATTTTATTCTCAGTAGAGAAGGACAAGGATGTAGACGGTGACCCTGTTTGGAACATTGTTGAGAACGTTGGGTTCGGTTTATACCCATTCAAATATACCGGAAAGGGTGCCCCTACCACTGATGCTGAAGTCATTAAGAAGATGCACGAACTAGTTGAAGAAGAATATGTAAGGAGGGGTCTAAGTGGGAAAGCGTGAAGATAAGCAGCATCTAGATATCGCTAAGTCGGTATTGAACAATATGTCTGATGGTAACCTCATCGAGGCTAAGAAATTTCTAGACAATCTAGCTGAATACAAGAAATTGGATAAGCTTTATAAAACTTATATCATTGGAACGGAGCATGCTCTAGCCAATACTGGTAACGGCAAGATCTACTCTACCTACAACATGGCTGGAGCGGTTACAGGACGTTTGTCCAACTCTGGTATCAACGTAAAGAAAGGTGGAGGTAAGGAAGGTAAGCTAGGGGTATCGTTCCATACTTTGCCTAGAGAGCAAGAAGACCTATCCGTCAATATCCGAGACTTCGTTGTAGCCCCTAATGGTTGGAAGTTTGTAACGGTTGATAAGAAGGCAATGGAAGTGCGTGTCTTGGCACACGTAGCTAAAGAGAAGAACCTGATCCATGCTTTCGAGTCTGGTATTGACCTTCACACATTCTCAGCGGCAATGACCTTCAACAAGAAGGAAGAGGATGTAACCAAGGAAGAACGACAGATCGCTAAGGCTGTTACATTCCTTACAGTCTACGGTGGAACTCACTTCACACTTGCTGCCAAGCAAAACATTACAGAGGAAAGAGCAGAGTCTATTATTGCTGCTTGGCTAGAGGCTTTCCCTGGCGTTAGTTCTTACATGGAAGAGGTTAGAGAATACCTGAATGAGCATAAGTATGTAAAGACGATGTTCGGTAGGTATCGGAATCTTCCTAACATCAATTCTCCGGTAAAGAGTGTAAGAGGTAGAGCCTTCCGTCAGGGACTAAACTTTACTATCCAATCCCCTGCTAGTGACATCCTTCTATGCGCTCTTATGGGTCTAAGCAATAGACTCAAGAAAGAGAAGATGCAAGCTAAGATCGTAGCTACTGTTCACGACTCTATTGAACTAATCTGCCCTGATGAGGAGTTGGATCAAGTGGTAGCTGTTATCAAAGATGAACTAACTAACTACCACTACATGAGAGAGCACTTCGGCATCAACCTTACGGTTCCGATGGGTATTGACATTGAAGTCGGAACTAGCTTCGGAAATGGTGTCGCTGTAGACTAGGGGAAGTGCTTCGCCCCACCGGCTTGGCCTCGGGCTTGACGCTTATCTATAGCAGCCTGACTGGCAGCATTCTCAGCCGCAAGCTCTTTTCTCCTAGCATCGTTAGCTGCCTTAACTTCTTCAGGGGTCTTCTCTCTTTCGCCAGCATCTCTAGCAGTAGTTGGAACACTAGGAACCTTCCCTGAAACCCCTGGAACACCAAAAGCCTCCATAACAGCATTCTTCAGTATAGCAAATCGTCCTTCAACTTTACGCTCAGGAGCAACATCAGTCTTGATGACCGCTCTAAATGCTTCAAATCTACTCGTCGTTTCGACTGTAGTGTTATCAACAAGCTTCTCCACTTCCGCCTCTGGCGTTGCAAAGATATTCTCGACTAGTGCTTTTATTTGGGATGACATGAGCTATTATTACCTATAGCTATCTACCCTCCTACACCATGCTTGAACCCCATAAAATTGACTTCTTGGCTGATGACAACAGCACTGTCTCCTTGGTAGATCGTATGATAAACGATCACGCTCTAAAAGTAGCAAATGCTGCAAGAGCGTCCTACGACAACAAATCCCAGGAATTCGAGACTAGGGACCAGAAGTTGACCAAGTTCCTGTGGGAGCATGAGCATACTAGTCCTTTCCGCCACTCCTACTACACTTTTGAGATATCCCTGCCCATATTCGTGGCTAGGCAACTTATGAAGTATCAAGTCGGAAGCGGATTTAGGTCATACGAGGTAAATGGGGATGAAGTCACCGTCGATGCATATGACCACTTCTACGACATTGATAAGGGGTGTAGCTGGAACGAAACTTCAGGCCGATACGTTCAGACCTCAGAACAGTTCTACATCCCTAAGAAGCTTAGATCTAATCCTGGTCATGGGAACAAGCAATCTTCGGGAGAATATAAGAACCCTCTAAGTCAGGACGACGTTTACTGGCTTCCGGGGTCAGCAATTTTTCGCATCATGAGAGATGAAAGTATAAAGTCAGTCAGTATATATAAAACCTTAGTAAAGAACGGTGTAGCGAAGGAGATCGCTAGAATGATCCTCCCTCAGAATATGTACACAAAGGTGTGTTGGACGATCAGCTTGCAGTCCGTTATCTGGTTCCTACATCAACGTCTGAAGAAGGATGCTCAGTATGAGATTCGAGCGTTGGCAGAAGCAATCTACAGTCTAGTATCAGATGATCTAACCCGATTAGGTTTGGATAAGGAAAATCTATGACAAGAAATCCCCAATGCTTGGTTATCGGAGACACCCATTTCAATAACTCCTATCCTGGGTATCTAGAAGCCCAGTTGAAATCTTGCTTCGACATGGTCAACAAGATCAAGCCCAAGTATGTCGTATTCCTAGGTGACATTTACCACCACCGTAAGCCTTCCCCAGAAGTTATCGTAGGGGTTGATAGGATGTTCCGAAAGCTCTCCCTTATTCCAGGGGTGACGAAGATGTTTATCCTAAGAGGTAATCACGACTCCGCAAACCGATCAGATGATGGTCTAACTGTTCTCACAACCCTTGAGGGTAACGGGGCTAAGATTAATATCATTGATCAAACTGAGTTAGAAGAGGATTTGAACTTTCTCTTTATTCCTCACTACGAGAATGAGGATACTATTCTTGAATCTATGACTTATGCTAAGGATAGGGATACTATAGTATTTGGACACTTTGGCTTCGAAGGATGTATGAACTCAACAGGGTTCTTCGACTTTGAATTGAAGAAAGAGGACTTCAAGCACCGAACAATCTTAGGGCATATTCATGCCTACTCCCGACATACCAACATTACGGTCCTAGGAACCCCTTGGTCCACCAACTTTGGCGAGGTAGACCAGACCCACTACGTAGGCTTGCTCACAATGAGCGACAATGGCTTGTGGGGGGACTTAAAGCTAAAGACACCTTCCTACTCCCCTCGACACTACGTCGCCACAGAGGAGTCTTTAGAGCCTATGGGTGAGGACATTGCAGATCCTAACTTCTTCACCGTTCTACGTGTTATCGTAAGCAACTTCACAGAGCAGAACTACTCTGACTTGAAAGCTGAGTGTAAGGAGAAATATGCAGCAAAGCATGTGGACATTAAGTTCCAACCTATCCTAGATAAGAAGCTCAGTAAGAGACTATCAGGGTATAACCCAAACACTCCCATTGCTAATATTGACGATGACATTGTTAATAAATATATTGAAGAGCAATCAACCGCTATTCCTATTGAAGATTTGAAGGAAGGGCTAGACATTATAAAACGCTATGAAGATAACGAAACTTAGTGTAAGGAATCTGTACTCCTTTAAAAAGTTCAAGCTAGACCTAACAAAGTATAAAGGTGTAGTACGAATTCTTGGAAAGAACCTCGACTCTAACGCAAGTAACGGTTCTGGCAAGTCAGCAGTAATTGAATCTATTGTTTGGGGCCTGTTTGGCAACACTCTTCGTAAAAGTACGGAAGAGGCAATAGTCAACATTGATGCTGGTGAGGATATGTATGTAAGGGTTAACATATTCAAGGAAGGTGTAGGTGACATCGTCATCACAAGAACTAAACGTCCAACCTCCCTTGAGTTTCTCGTTAATGGGAATTGTCGCAATGGTGAGAATGCATCTGAGACTCAAACTCGTATAAATGAGGTTCTGGAGACTGACTACCGTTCTTTCATTACTTCTCTGGCCTTTGGTCAGCATGCTGACAAGTTCTTCTTGGACTCTACCCCCGAGGATAAAAGAAAGATCATCCGAAACTGCTTTGACCTGGAGGACTTGTTTAGTAAGAGAACTGCTACCAAGCAATTAAAGTCTGCCTATGCCGCCGAGCATAAGATGACCTTAAACCTTATTGCCAAGCTTAAGGACGAAGCTTACATACTGGAGCAACAGGTCCCAGATGATAAGTACAAGCTTGTTGAACTGCCTCCTCTAAAGGATCTCCTAGAAGTTGAGAAGAAGATTTCTGACGGGGAATATGAGGCTAGGGATCTCCAGAAGAGCATCAAGAAGGACAGAGATAGGTCTAGAAGGCTGAAGGAGTCTCTGGTGAAGGGAGTCTATACTGAGGATGAGGACTGTCCTGTATGTAAGAACACCTACTGCAAGGAGCAGACACATAAGGACGTTACTAAGCTTGAGACTGACGTTGCTACTGTAGAGGATTCTATAGGCGTTTCAGAGAAACGTATAGTAGAGATCAAAGAGACTGGTTTGTCTATAAAACCTGATATTTCTTCACAGGAGTGGTCTGAATATAATCTAAAGAATAAACTCATCGAGAACGCTCAGACCAGTATAGATAGACTACAGGTTGTTAAAGACGAGATTGTAGAATACGAAGAAAAGGGTCAAAGACTTCAGACTTTGTTAATTGTTATGAAGTTCTGGGAGACTGCCTTCTCAGAGAAGGGGCTAATCAGGTATATCGTCCGAAACATCCTAGAGTACTTTAACCTCAAAGCTAACGAGTATGTATCGATCCTGACAAAGAGTCAGTTTCACATTGAGTTCGAAGACGACCTAACGGAGACAATCCATAACAACGGAAGACTTACAAAGTATATTTCTTTATCTGGAGGTGAGAAAAGGAAGGTCAACTTGGCTATAATGCTAGCTCTGCAAGCCCTTAGCACGAAGATCTCTAAGACTGACTGCAATCTTATCTTCTTTGACGAGGTTTGCGACAATCTCGATGATTCAGGCATCGAAGCAGTAAACACATTACTGGGGACATTACGATCTCATCACCCTGACAAGACTATACTACTGATCACCCATAACACTAGGTTACAAGAGTTGTTGGGCGACTCAGAGTACATTGAAGTAACAAAAGAAAACGGAATAAGTAAGATAACACATGGTAATTAAACAATTAGATGAACTCGGTCAGGCGATCTTCGAACAGCGATATGCCTACCCTGGAGAGAAAACTTACGGAGAACGATGCAAGCCCATGGCTAAGCACGCTGCCTCCGCAGAGAAGGAAGCTGATATTGAGAAGCACGAGAAGCGGTTCTACGAAGCACTCAATACGGGCGACCTCATTCCAGGGGGTCGAATCATCTATGGATCAGGTAGGCTCAAGCAGAACCTACTTAATTGTTACGCCATCGAACCTGAGGACTCCGTTGAATCTATTGGTAAGACCATTCAGGATATGTACAAGATTTCCTGTGGTGGTGGTGGCATTGGTTTCAACTTCTCCAAGATTAGACCTAAGGGAGATGATATCGGTAATGTAAAGAACTCGGCACCTGGGTCAGTGTCGGTTATGAAGATGATTAACGAAGTAGGAAACCATGTTAAAGCAGGTAAAAACAGACGAACCGCACTTATGGCCCAATTGGGTGTATCTCATCCTGATCTATTGGAGTTTCTGCGTGTTAAGTTGGATCTTAGCGAGTTAAACAACTTCAACATCTCGGTGGCAATCACTGATAGATTTATTGAAGCTTGTGAGAATGATGAAGATTGGTCGTTTAGATTTAACAACCGTCCATACTACGTATATGGGTGTAATCGGGTTTCTCCTGATGGCACCTCTGAGTTCCTAAACGTCATAGGACTCAATGAAGAAGACGCTGTTGCTAGAGGTAAGCTGCACCACTTGAACCATCCCGACGATACGTTCGAAAATGTCGAGAGAGTGCAGTTTAAGGCTATGGACCTCTGGAACAGACTTTGGGACAATGCTGTAGAGTCTGGTGACCCTGGCATTTTTAATATTTCACTAACTAACCGTTATACTAACATGTCGTACTTCTTAGAGATGAATGCGACCAACCCTTGTGGAGAAATCCCCCTTGACTCTTACGCTAATTGTTGCCTTGGTCACATTAACCTTAGTAATATGGTTACTGAAGACGGTTCTGATATTGATTGGAAGCGACTCGCCAAAACTATTCGAACAGGAATCCGATTCCTTGATAACATCCTCACCGTCAATCACTATCCAATTGAAGAATGTAGAGTGGCGGGAGAACGATCGAGACGAATTGGCCTGGGAACCCTCGGTCTTCACCATATGCTTATCAAACTCGGGATCACTTATGGGTCCGACAAGTGTCTTGAGTTTCTTGAAAGGCTCTACTCTACTATCAGAGACGAAGCTTACCTCGCCTCGATGTATATCGCACGCGATAAAGGATCTTTCCCAGAGTTTGTTGCTAAGAAATATCTCGATGAGGAATTTGCCCATACGCTTCCTGCCAGAATTAGAATGCTCATTAAAGAGAATGGTATTCGGAACGCAGTGATGTTAACACAAGCTCCGACAGGTACCGTCTCTATGGTCCATGGAACGTCTACAGGTATTGAGCCGATCTTCGCACCGATGTACAACCGTCGTTACAGAGAGGGCAACACATGGCGACAGACGATGGTCCTAGACCCTATGTTTAAGAAGGCTTTAGAAGAAGGTAGCGACGGTAGACATATTGTTGGAGCCTATGATATCACCCCCGAACAGCACATGTCTGTCCAAGCTACTGTTCAGCGTTATACTGATAATGCTATTAGTAAGACTATCAATCTACCTAGTAACGCTTCCTCTGAGGACATTTCTAAAATGGCTCTTAAGTATGCGCCCTACATGAAGGGTCTAACCGTATACCGTGCTGGAAGCAAGGGAGAAGAGCCACTAGAGGCTATCCCATTAACTGATGAAAACATAGCAATTGCAAGACAGATGATCGAAGATCAGGTTGAGGTAGTAGAGCAAGCACCTGACTCTTGCCAGATTGGATCAGGAGACTGTGGAGCTTAGTATGTCATTACTAGAAACTTATAACTGTAAGGATCACGGTCCTTGTTCTGTATTCGTCGAAAGAGACGATGACACTGGCCTCTTCCACTACCTCAAAAAGGTTGGGAGAGGTATCAAGGAAGAGAAGGCTCAAAAGCTATCGAGTGACAACAAGGAGGATAGCATTGAGTATCATCCCGACTACCATGGTCCTGATAGCAGTGTTTGGCACAAGTATGAGAACGTTTATACTTACGACTACCCTAACACCATCAAGTGCCCAGTTTGTAAGAAGAAGACTGATGAGAGAGCTTCTATCTATTACTTCAGTGTAGGTAACGGTCGAAACTCCTTCGCTGCCATGAATGAGCGTAGAAGGTATGCTGTGGACGGTATGGATAAGAAGCAAGCTGAGGTGTTCTACAAGGAATCTATTCAAGCTTCTAAGGAGCGCATGACGAGTGGAGATCAGCACTACAAGAAGATGGTGCCAGACTACGAAGTTCTTCAAAAGGAGGGTCGCGCCAAGAGATTGACTGATCAGCAGACCTCCCAGAAGATCGAAAACTTAAAGAGGGCCAACCAACTAATTACTAAGGATGGAACGATCGGAAAGGGCGTGAGAAAGAAGTAAGATCCTTAGCTTTCCCACCTCACCCAGCTATAATCCATTAGATGCCTTACCATTTATCAGACAACACTAAGAAGGGCTGCTTGTATCTCCTCAAGCATGACCCTGAGTTCTTCTCCGAGATCCTACCTCTTATCCAAGAGGAGTACTTTGAGTTCCCCGCCTACAAGTTTATCTTTATGGGCATCATGCAGTATCACGAGAAGTATGGTAAGCTTCCTTCCGATGCTGTGTTACCTGATTTCATTCTCAACAACCTTGAGGATGCTGGGGACGCTGGTATTGAGTTCGGTGCCGTTATATCAGAGATCAACTCAATTGATAAGGCATGTCTAGAAGACAGAGAGTTTATCCTAGACACTATTGAGCAATTTGCTAAACATCGTTCTATGGAGCTAGCTGTTCGTAAGTCGATGGCTATCCTGAACGAAGACGGTGACATTGCACAGGTTGAAGAACTTGTTCGTGACGCTCTCTTGGTAAACCGTAACGTAGATGTTGGACAGGACTATTTCGAAGACGTTAATGCACGTATACTAAGGTCCTATGAGAACAAAGATAAGAACCGTCTTCAGACGGTATATGCAACACATAATCGTCACCTTGAGGGTGGACTATGTAGGAAGGAACTTGCAATGGTGGTTGCTCCTCCTGGTGTGGGTAAGTCTTTATACCTCGTCAACCAATCGGCTGTTAGCCTCCTACAAGGCTTCAACGTCCTCTACATCTCTTGTGAGATGAGCCAGGACAAGGTTGCAGGACGCTTCGACTCTATCATTACCGAGATCAAGTCTGATAACCTGAAGAAGCCTGTTGGACAGATGGCACTGAAGAGCAAGCTGACAGCATTCTCCAACAACACCCAAGGAAGGCTCATAATCAAGGAGTTCCCAACAGGTACAGCTAACACCAATACCGTTAGAGCATATCTCACGCAGTTGAAGCTGCATAAGAAGTTTGTTCCCGACTTGGTTGTGGTAGACTACTTGGAGCTTCTTCGACCTAACCGTATCATCGAGTCTGAGTACATGGCTCAACAGAGAATTGCAGAAGAACTACGGGGTCTTGCCATGGAGCACAATGTACTTGTCTGGACGGCATCCCAGACTAACCGTGAAGCCCGAAAGGTTAACATAATCACTGATGCCCACCTTGGAGACTCCTATGGAAAGATTCGACCATGTGACTGGGCGATCTCCCTGAACCAGAAGCAAGAAGAGTATGACGAAGGCTTAATGAGAGTCTATGTCGTAAAGGCTAGAGATGCTAAGCAACATTACCTAATCAACACTACTGTTGAATATACTACACTCCAGATGCGAGAACCTTCAAGTGAACAAAGAACCACAGAGCACCAGTAAGTTCCCATTCCTAACCGATCCCGGTCATATCTACAATCAACTTACCAAAGACGGTATAACTTCGGTAGATGTAGGATGGGCTAAGTTCACGTTTGTATTAGGTGCTAACCTGTTTGATAATGGTGAAGAGCTTTATGGGATTACTTTGTTCGACGAATGCTTGATCAAACTAGATATCAACATGCCGGATTACAAGGCTCGTGAGATTATCTTCCATGAGATTTTTCACATCATATTGGACAATCTTGGATTGGACGAGATGAACTTCAAGGGAGAGTTTGTATCCTTCCCTAACGAAGCATTGGTTGTCGGCGTATCAAAACAATTTTCTACTATAAATCGGCTGAACCCTGGGCTATTATCACTAGTGATGAGTCCCGCAACCCCATTCCCGCAACCTAAGAAGAGAAAATAATGTTTACACCGCTACTGAAAGAATCCGATATCCTAGAACTAAACTGGGAGCACTACGAAGGCATTGCTGCTAACTTGTCTCGTATTGACAAGAGCAGCATGGAAGACGAACTAGTTGAACTTCCTACGGTCTACTCGTACTACCATGGTCTTATGATTCGCTCTAAGACTCTCTGTGACAAAATGGCAGAGAAAATAGAGGTCGCCAAGTCCAACACCCGCCATGAGAACCGACAAACAGGCGTAAAGGTCACTGCCATCGCTGGTGAAGACCTAGTGAACTGCAACGTGAAGATCCAAATCCTCGTCCAAGCCCTCATCTCAAGAAAAGAAATTTATTCGTTACTAAAAAGCGTCTGTGACGCTATTATGATGAAGAAAGACATGCTTATCCAACTCTCCGCTAACCAGAGACAGGAAACTAAGCTTTACTCCGCATAGGTTAGCAACGCCCAACAAACAAACTATTATGGCTAAAACACTAGCAGAACTACGTCAGATGCACGCGAACATGTCCACCGAGGGTGGCAGTTCAACCAAGAAGACCAATAATGATTGGTTGACTTTTACAGAAGGTAGCAACCTTATTCGTTTCCTACCTGGAAAGGAAGATCCTCTCGAATTCTTCGCTGAGGGTGCTATTCACCGTTATGAGATTCCAAGCGAACCCTACGCTCGCAACTACAAGTGCCGTCGCCCAAGCGGTGAGACTTGTCCAGTTTGTGACCTCCACTGGGATCTTTGGAAGAAGCATAAGGAACTAGACCTTGGTAAGGGTTCGGATGGTAAGAACATCCAATCCAAGTATGGAACCTTGGCTTCTAAGCTCAAGCAAAAGTCCCGCTACTACGCAGCAGCAGTTTCTCGCCAGATCCAAGAGACTGGTGAAGGCGATCCCGTCAAGATGGTTGGCATGAGCAAGACGCTCTTTGACCGGGTGATGAAGGCTCTTTGCAGCGAAGACTTCATGGATGAGTCCGACCCTGATAACACGACGATCATAGCCCTGGAGCGAGGCAATGACTTCGACATCGTTATGACCAAGAAGGGTGGCTGGAGTAACTTTGATGACTCCGCTGCTAAGTTTAAGAAGACTGTGGCTGGTAGCCCTAGTCAAATTGCAGAGTGGATGGATCACCAACATGATCTGGCTGCACTGGTTGTCCCAGATTCTCTGGAAGACGGCAAGCGTATCGTGATGGAGCTTGAAGCGACCCTAGATACAGTTAAAACGGAATCAACTAACGATTCCGGTAATGATGGAGATTTGAAAGTATGATTAGTAAACGAAACCTTATGACAGGGATGGCACTTGTGCTTATCCTTTCCTTAACAGCGTCTTGTACGATGCTTCAAGAGTTGTTCGCCGATAAGGTTGTAACAACTGTTGATAACGTGACCGAAGCCGGTAAGGAGCATGTGGTTCCTGCCGACCTGAATTTGCTTCCTGCTGATATTCGAACTAAGTTCGAAGAATCAAACAAGGTTATTGTTCTGGTCGATAAGAAATACCTTCTTAAGCCGGAACTAGCAGTGGACGTTAATGATCCTGATGCATCAGGTTGGCTTGACCTTGGTCTGGGTATTGCGAAGACTGTCTTCCCTGGTGTTGCCATCTTGGAAGGACTTTCACTATTGTTCTCCCAACGTAAGCGGAAGCACTATGGAAATGCTGTGAAGCAGGCTATTCCGATGGATGGTAAGATTGAGCTAGTCGATGCTGCAATGTCTATTGCTAAAGCTATCGGTATTGCACACAGTTCGGAGGGTACGAAGAAGACCTTCAAGGACGAAGCACCAAAGGCTAAGACTGCCTAGTATACCGCCCCTAAACGAAATCTTCGGTACAGCCCATGAGAAGTTGGGCTTGCCTTAGTACAGTTTACCTCCCTGCCCCCTATATCACTTGAACAGTGAAATACGAGGTGGGGAGCTTTTTTATAGGACTATAATACCTCTATGGAATTGAACCGACCATTAAGGATCCTGGTATGCTACGCCAACCATGGGGGTTGCTCATACTACCGCCAACTGTCCCCTATGAAGATGCTCGCAGAGGAGTGTCCAGATAAGGTGGAAGTAAGATTCACTGACAACCCCTTGGAGGCAGTAGCAGAGTCTAACTATGTCCCAGAACCTTCGTCTTTAGGAGACTTCAACTGGGCCGACGTTATCTTCGTAGCCAACATCCTCAAGTGGGGTGGTCCTTACACTGCTAGAGTTGGTGGTCTCGCTAGAGAGCTAGGCAAGTTCCTACACTTCGATACAGACGATCTTCTTACGGATCTCTATAAGGAACACCACTTGTATGATACTTATCAGAAGAATAACCTTGCTGACATTACTAAGTTCATGTATGCTAACGCTCACTTAGTATCCGTCACTCAACTCAAGTTTGCAAACCGTATCAAGCCACTAGTTAAAGGTGCTATGTGTATCTTCCGCAATACTCTTGACTATACTCTTCCCTGCTGGAACGTCCCTAAGACGATCACCAAACATACTAAGGTAGGATACGCAGCAGGTATCCACCACAGAGGAGACGTAAAGGTGTTCTCAGCCATTCCCCACTTAGTGAACCAGAAAGTTGGTAGAGAGAATGTCAAATGGGACTTCTACGGTCATCCACCACCCGATCCTAACAAGGCTAAGGATAGTTGGGAACTCAAGGTTTGGCCTGAGTACCTATCCAAACTATTGAAAGGGTTTAAGGGTGGTAAGAACTATCAGATCCACTATGCACTCCCACCTCAAGAGTATGGACAATACTGTGCGAACATGGACGTTGCAATTGCCCCCCTAGAATGGAATGAGTTCAATGACTCCAAGTCCGACATTAAAGTAGCAGAGTGTTCCCGATACGGAATCCCACTAGTTGCAAGTAATGTCGGATGTTATGAAGACACTATCATTAATGGTGAGACAGGCTACTTGCTAGATCCTGACGCACCTAAGTCTGAATGGGTTAGGATCCTTTCCAAGCTGGTGAAGGACAAGAAGCATAGACTAGAGTTAGGTAATAACCTAAAGGAAAAGACTAAGGAACTCTTCGACGGAAGAAAGAATGCACCTCTTAGATATGAGGTCTACATGAAGGCTATGCAAGACACGGGACACAAGATACAACCATGAACGTAGTAGTAACAACACTGGCTAGGAATGAGGAGAAGATCATTCCTTATTTTATTCACCACTATGCATCCATAGCGGACGTTATATGCATATATGACCATGAGTCTACTGACAACTCTATGGCAATCGCCCAGGAACTCGCACATAAGCTAGATGTAGAACTGAGGATACTTACCGTCCCTAACAATGGTTTCGATGACCACCTGTCGAAGACGGTAAAGGAGAACGCCTACAAGGACTATAGATCGCCTGATACGATCGCGATCACGGTTGACGCTGATGAGCTTATCCATCATCCTAAGGGCACTAGAGAGCGTCTGTTGAGGCTTCACGAGCAACATGGGTCACAACTGGCGATCAAGCCCAAGGGATATCAACTGGTGACTAGCACATTCCCCGAATACCACGGATCCCCTATCACAGAAGTTATCAAGGAAGGAACGAGGGATGAGGGGTTTGACAAGGCTGCTTGCTTCTCCTCTGAGCTAGACCTCACAATGGGGTATGGAATGCATGTCAGCAAGCACTCTAAGGATGGTATAGTAGCCACCCAGTTAGAGAATACAGGATTTATGCTACTACACTGTAAGTTCTTAGGAGCAGATCACAGGATAGAGAGAAACCAAGCATCAGCAACCAACCTTAGTGAACTAGGGAAGAAGCTTCTAGCTGGAGGTGTAGGTATACAGTTCAAGGCTTCTGAGGAAGGGCTAAGAGGAGAGTACCAGGGGGTATGGGATAGGAGAAAGCCTATAAAGCTATGATAACATTTAAACATAGTGGAGACTTAGGTGACATTATCTATAGCCTGCCTACGGTTAGGCTTCTCTCACAGGATGCCCATATGCTGTTGGATACTACTACTGATACTAAGCTAACTGAGGCTTCTGTAGGATCTATAAGTGGTCTACTGCTAGAGCAAGAGTATGTCTCAAAGGTAAGTATCTACAAGGGTGAAGAGGTTGACTACGACTTGGATAAGTTTAGAAGTGTGCCACAGGGAGGTAGAAACTTAGTAGACCTACACTTGGACGCTTTCAACCTCTCCCAAAACTCAGACAATCTAAAGCCCTGGTTGAAAGCCAAGTATTATCTTCCTCCTCTCAAGAAGGTAGTAATCTCTAGATCATGTCGTTATCAAAGCAACCATATCTTTTGGGAGCAACTGTGTAAGACCATCAACTTGGACGAAGCTGTATTTATAGGACACCCTCTAGAACATAAGGTATTTGAGATGGCTTTTGGAGTGAAGGTGGACTATCATACTACTGCAACCCTATCAGATGCTGCTGAGGCTATCAATGCTGCTGAGACGGTATACTGTAATCAGAGTTGCATCCATGCTATAGCGCAGGGTCTAAACCAGAGTATTACTTTGGAGTTGTTCAGACTTTGGCCTAATACAACATTTCATGGGTCTAAGGTAGTAAACGTATGATCAAATTTATATGTGATTTCACACTAGAGGAATCTCGCGGTGGAGCAGAGTTCGTCGATAACACTGTCATTGGATACCTTGGAGCAGAGGTAGTTAAGAGTAGTGAGCTAGTTCCATCAAAGGATGAATTCTACGTCTTGTCGAATACGTCTCTAATGAAGCAAGAGAACCTAGACTTCATCAGGGATAATTGCAAATATATCATCCTAGAGCATGATTACAAGATTGTTCAATCTAGACACCCTTGGAGATACTCTGATAACATAGTTCCTGAGTCCGAAAGGATCAACTACGGTTTATACGAGAACGCTATTGCCACCTTTGTCCAGTCTGACGATCATCGAAAAGTGTTCAAGGATAACGAAGTTCCTGGCGTTTTTATTAGCCTTAGTTGCAGTATATGGTCAGAGTTGGAATTGAATACTCTAGAAATGAGGCTACTCAATAGACAAGGACAAGTTCATAGGACCCATGAATATGCTGTAGTCGAGTCCGATAACTGGATCAAGAACACCAAGCAAGCGGTAGAGTTGTGTGAGAGCCACAAGCTGGACTACAAACTTATCAAGGCTAATGACTATGAACCTTTCCTACGTGGCCTATCCCAGTACACGACCTTAGTATTCCTACCACTCGCCAGAGAGTCTTTGTGTAGGCTTATAGTCGAGGCTAGGTGCCTCACAATGAACGTTATAACAAACCAAAACTCAGGAGCTTGGAATGCAGACTGGTATGGTAAGACGGGAATGGATCTAATCAAATACTTGAGAACCACCTCACGAGCTAGCCTAAACATTATAAAGGAGACTACGTATGAAAGTATTACTATTGATCGGTAAAGATCGTCATAACTACAGAATCCTAAGGGGTTTACTAATCTCTAATCCTAATATAGAGCTATTCACTTCAGATATCTCAGATACGTACGAAAGCCCTGATCTAAACAATGCTACTTTCAGTATTTGGAACAGGTGCAGAACTGATTACAAAGGTAAGCACTTTGAGTTGGTAATGGTTGACCCCTCCTACCCTATAGACAGGAGAGGAAGTTTCACTTTTGATAGATTAGGGTTCTTCGACTGCGAGGACTCTCCTGACCATGATTACGATGGAGAGGCTTACAATCTGTTCAAGGATGATGCTACCTTTTATGCTAAGATGGATTACCCTCTTGAGACTAGAGAAGATGGTCTAAAGTACATTGCATTCCCTATTGATACTTACTTAAGTCTTAATAGCGTAGCTAACGTGGATCTACCTGAGTTTACACATCAGAACGCTACTCCGTCTTTCCTAGGAAGCCCCTCCTACCTAGGCAAGCCTCAAACACGTATTGAAAAGCCTCAGATGGCAGGAGACATCTACTTTGCTAACGATCTCCCTGACGGGGATTTCTGGTATAACCAAAGATACCAATGGCTTCAATCCTTACAAGATAATAACATACCTTATGAGGGCGGAGTCGTATTCTTAGCAGAGGCTGGTGGAATCTCTTTGAAATACCAATCAGAGCACTTCGGCAACGTAGCCAAATTTAAGAAGGACTACATTGATCGTAACTCCTTCTTTAACATGGCTATAAGAAGTCGTATTGGACTAAACCCTGCGGGTAATGCTAGGAATAGCTGGAGAATGTATGATTTAATGGCTATAGGGTCTATCATATTGACAACGGATACTGAAGCTGTAGACTCTGGGATGAAATCCCTATACTCTCCTAAGGAGTTTATTGTCGTCAAGGACACTGATGACTTAGGTAGTGTTCTTCGGGGTATCCAACCGGCCTACAAAGAGTTAGCTAAAGCAAGCAAAGAGAATAGAAAGGTTTTAGCAGACCTTACACCTGAAAAGGTTTGGAATGATTTCCTAGCGCAGATTTAACATGAAAACTTACGAACTAAAGGACATACCTACTTACCTAATAAACTTACCAGAGGCTACTGACAGACTCGCTAAGTCTACCGAGTGTCTGAACAAGATCAACCAACCATTTCAGGTGGCTAAAGGTGTGCAGCATGAACAGGGTATTGTTGGATGTGGGATAGCTCACTACAACGCTTTAATGGCTGCAACAGCACCCTGTCTTATCCTTGAAGATGACATTGCCCTTACTGACCATACCTTATCCAGTTTCTCGGTATCAGAGGATGTAGACGCTTTGTATCTCGGTGTTTCAAACCACGGGTATGTCAGGAAAAGAAATGTTGGGATCATGGACGCAGTTATGGCTTCTAGGTGGGATTGGAACTACAAGAGAGTTTTCAACATGTGTGCAGCCCATGCCGTAGTATACCTATCAGATAGGTACTTAAAAAGGGCTAGAGAGATTACAGCTTGGTGCCTACAGAACAACGTAGCCTGGGACTTGGGTATCTCAGCCATACACAAGGATTTCAATATCATCACACCCAATGATCCTATGTTCTTCCAATCCGAGCAGCCTCACAATACTAAGTTTTCCTTAGAGGTATAACCATGATTAGTAGTAACAACGTCCCCGGAGGATTGGCCAACCAGATGTTTCAATACGCTGCTGGCTACGCCCATGCAAAGAGAATGGGCACCGAGTTCTTCTACCCAGTAAAGCCTATAGGTGAGGATAAGAGGTCTCCCAACCTCCATGACATTTTCCATCTGACAGCCTCCCAAACAGGTCAACACGGACCCTTATATGATGATGTGCCTACGGGCTTCCACTATACTCCCATCCCTGAGTGTGACCATATGACCCTGAATGGGTACTTTCAGTCGGCGAAGTATTTTAAGGAGTGTGAGGAAGAGATTAGAAAGGAGTTTACCTTTAGAAACCCAACTAACCTTATTGTCCCTAAGGGCACTGTGAGTGTGCATGTTAGGAGAAGTGATTACCTAAAGTTCCCTAACCACCATCCCCTATGCAGTATGGAATACTACAGGACTGCCATGGCGAAGTTTGAAGGTTACAACTTCTTGGTGCTCTCCGACGATAGAGAGTGGTGTGCAAAGTGGTTTGACCTACCAAACACAGTAATATCCAAAGCACATTCAGCACAGGAAGACTTACAACTAATGTCCAAATGCGACCATCACATTATGGCTAATAGTTCCTTTAGTTGGTGGGGAGCTTGGCTAAACACACAAGAAGGGAAAAGGGTTATTATTCCTGAGAAATGGTTTGGCTCGGCCTATAATAGATGGGACACATCAGATTTGTACCACCCAAGTTGGGAGAAACTATGATCAAAGTAAAATCCAAGATAGATGATAAGGTCTTACATCTAGTCTACCATCGCGATGATTTCAAAGATGAAAGAACTGAGCTTGTAGAGCCTGAACAATTCATCCAATGTGCGTATTTAAAGATGGATGCTGGGAAAACCTTCAGGCCACATAAGCACATTTGGAAATTCCCCGGTATCGCGATGAAGATTGCCCAAGAGAGTTGGGTAGTAATGCAAGGTAGTGTGAAAGCTATCTTCTATGATACTGATGGAGAGCTTCTGGAAACACATGTTCTAAATCAGGGTGACTGTTCATTTACTCTTGAAGGTGGGCATACTTACGAGATTCTGGAAGACAACACCTTGGTATACGAGTTTAAGACTGGTCCGTATCAAGGTCAGAAACTGGACAAGGAATTTCTAGATGAGATTTAACAATGTCACAATAAAAGGCACTGGGTCATACCTTCCCGCCTTGGCTATTCCTAACTCTAGTATTGAAGAACAAGCACCTACCACAGACAAGTGGATCTACGATAATCTAGGAATTTGGGAACGGAGAGTAGCAGTTGATGAGGATGTGTCGGATCTTGGTGCTAAGGCTGCTCTAAGGGCTTTACAAGATGCAGGTATTGATAAGGAAGATTTAGATCTCATTATTGTGGCTACGTCTAGCCCAGAAAGAATCTCGCCATCTACTGCTTGTACAATTCATAAGAAACTTGATATCAAGAAGAATGTACCTTCTTTTGATGTAAATGCAGTCTGTGCTGGGTTTGTTTTTGCAATGGCAACAGCAGCACCCTTAGTAAGCTCTGGTATGTACAAGAACGTATTAGTTATTGGCACAGAGGCTTACTCCAAGATTACGGACTACACCCACCGCAATTGTGTGTTCTTTGGAGACGGAGCAGGAGCAGTTGTATTAGGTCCTTCAAAGACTGGATGGATGGCATCGCAGTTAGAGAGTAATGGAGGGGGGACAGGAGATACAGGGTTTACTTGTCCTTTAGATGGGACATACACCACTTCACCTTCCCAAGTATGGGATCAAGCTGTAAAGGTGTTACCCGTGTCTATCAAATCCATACTCAAAGACAATGACCTTACCCCTGAGGATCTAGCCCTTTTCGTACCACACCAAGCTAGTATCAACATGTTGAAGCTAATTGCTACGGAGGTAGGAATCCCTCATAACAAGGTTAAGACAGTGATGCATAAGTATGGCAATATTGCAGGAGCCTCGGTTCCTATTGCTTTAGATGAGGCAAAGAAGGAAGGCAAATTTAAGGAAGGTGATACCCTCCTCCTTACTGCTATTGGCTCCGGTTGGTCGTGGGGATCTATTGTGGTTAATTATGGATAAATTTAAGGATATAGGATTTGATGTTCAAATTAGTGAGTTAGCATGCATAACTCGACCTGAACTAGTGTCGATAGGTAGCTACATTGCTATCGACCCTTGGACCTACATTTCTACTAGAATGACTATGGGGGACTATATCCACATAGCTCCAAGTGTCACCATATTAGGAGGAGCGGATTCCCACTTGATAATGGGGGACTTTACCAATATTGGATCAGGTAGTAGAATTGTGTGTGCTACCGACGACTTTAAGCAAGGTCTTATTTCCCCTGTAGTCCCTTTAGAGTATAGGACTGTTATTAGTGAGACCGTTACTTTTGAGGACTTCGCTACCTTAGGGGTGAACTGCACAGTATTGCCGGGAGTGACCCTGGCAGAAGGAACTATTGTAGGAGCAGGGTCAGTCGTAACTAAGGATACCTTACCCTGGATGATTTACGCAGGATCCCCAGCTAAGCCTATTAAACCCAGAGACAAAGATAGAGCTATAGCCAGTGCTAAAGCCTTAGGTTACCCACGATGAGAGACTATTTAAAAGACCCTGAAGCCCTGCCTATCCCATGGGTGCATTCTCCCTTCTTCCACAGCCTGTTAGAGGAAGGAGACTATAGTGAATCTGAGAAGGATACGCTACGTAAGTTTAACAAGGATGGCTACGCTGTCGTTGACCTAGGCTTGTCCGATGAGGAGATACATGAGGTAGTTTCGGATATGTATACATCATTGGGTGATAAGAAAACTGTATACCATGCAGACCACTTTCAGTACACTGAAAGCAGGAGAATCTTCGAGTTATGGAAACAGAGTAAGGCAG
>TARA_R110000851_G_scaffold2776_6_pt1 | contig 27926 bp, 33 predicted proteins | sample TARA_R110000851 | Tara Oceans TARA_R110000851 (sample SAMEA4397627) | marine metagenome | biome: Polar Biome; feature: [DCM] deep chlorophyll maximum layer (ENVO:01000326); material: water (ENVO:00002006), including particulate matter (ENVO:01000060) such as... | depth 17 m
CCACCGGCCGCCCCATTTCAAGTCGGGGAAATGCTCTTCGATTATCTTTCCAATTCCCAAGAACACTGGTAGGAATTTTTCTTCTTGGCCGAGCGCGCGTTGATATGAGCGACCGTCGGATCCGATCGGAAGAAAATCTATGGCCTTTGACGCAGGTTCGCCGTCACTGTTGACAACGCAATGCAAGGACTGCTGGGCGCTGGCTGGGGTCAACTCATCTTCTTTTAGTGCGTCTTGCAAAGCGGCTGATCGCCATGCGGATACTATTTGTAAATCGGAACACGCGCTGGCGGGGATGCCATAATTCTCATATGCGTCACTAGCCAGTGCAAGTCGTCTGATTTCCAAGAACGCATCTTTCAAAGCCGGGTCGATGTCTTCTAGATCTACGCTAGTGTTATCTGAGTTTCGTGATAAAGCGGTAGAAGAACGTGTATCGACGGGCGCGCCGCCGCCGAAATTGATACTTCTTATTGGGCCGGCTCGAAATTGAGTGTCTGTATTGGAAGTTTCTAATAGGGCTACAATTGTGCCATACACGCCTCCTTGAACGTCATTGTCGACGACTGCAATCGATGTTCCCACGCGGAGGGGTTCCGGAAAAGCTAGGGACTCTTCTGGTTGGTTGGTAGCGGGGTCGAGATACCCTCCAACATAAACCGGATATTTCTTCGCAGACATGATAAATTCCGTTTTGCTAATACCTGACTTGGCAAAGGGATCTGGAATGCAATGTGAACTATGCTCTAGACCAGATACTTGACTTTGAGCATCAGAATCCAAATCCACTATCATGGCATGACAGGCCAATCTCCACTTTGTAGACCTCTCGACTCTGCGAGCGCTAGTTGCTGATGACTGATCAGCGGCAGCATCACGCAGAACCGGCTGCCTAGGTGGGACATTAGGGCTAGAATCTTTTATTTTGAAAGGAAAAAGGCAAATAGCAGTCTGGAGTTTACCAGTGGACGGATTTGAGGGCGCGAGACCTTCCTGCTGGACGGCACGGACGAGGAGTTCTGGGTTTCCCTGAATATCACCTTCGTCCAAGTTGTGCATCCTTAGGTTCTTTCTTCTAGCCTTAATGGACATGTTTAATCTTCCTTATTATCCTGAAGAATATCAAATATCTCTGACTTGTCGTCATCGGTCAGGCCTTTGTGGGCGCCCTGCTGCTTGAAGATAATAGTGGAGACTTTCACCAACTGTTCATTAGATCTCTGTAGAGTCTCAACATATTTGGCTGCGATGGCCCCAACTTCCTTGTGGTGCTGCTCATTTTTAGAAACATATCTCATAACATCATCAAGAAGCTCCTTTGTTGTCTCCCTGTCCGACTCTATGTTTTCGATAGCTTTCTCTAAATAATGATCTAAATTTTTCATAAATCGCCTTCATCCCATTTGAATTTGAAAACCCGATATCTCAAGCGCATTTTGTTTAAATTGTTAACAACCTGCTTGGTGTTAAGGCCTGTGATTTCCCTCAGGTATAAATAAATAGCTTTCTTATTAAAAATTTCTATGTCATCAACCTTATCAAACAATATTCGTACCGCATCAAGAACCTTCTTTTCACTCTCTTTCATATTTTCGTGTTCCCAGCTATCGATCTCGCCGTTCAGCAAATTAAAAAATTCTTCAAATTCTCTGTTTCTTTGATATGGGTTGTTGGTTGAGATATACTTTAGTTCTAGGTCTTTAGACAGTTCGCCTAATTCCACTTCCTGTCGATTTCTTTTGGCTTTTTTCTTGGTCTGCGCGATGAACCAATTTTTGGTGATAACAGAAAAGTAAGAAAATGCCTTTGAGCCCTTGCTTTTGTCATATTTGTCAAGAATTGTCACAAGCCAAATCTTACATTCATCCCTCAAGGAATCAATGTTTGGTAAGCTATTAAATTTATATGTATATACAATTTTGTCCACCATTTCATCAAATGCTGGACCTATGTAATTAACATATAGTTTGGTTCTTACTTCTATATCCTCGGTTGCGACGTATTCAAGAATCGCATCTTCGTGTACTTGAGTAAAATATTTTCTCCCCGACTTTCTTCTACGCCGGCGGGGTGGCTTCGGTTTCTGCTGGTTGTCCAATTGGGTCCTCCTCCACGTCGGGCTCTTCTTCTAAGTCATCTTCTGTTTCTGTTAGCGCATATATCTCTTCAAAATCATCCAATATTTCAACTAACTGCATGCTGTGCCGCAATAAGTTTTCCAAAGTTTGATCACCATAAAACCTTTCCAGTTTATGGACCTCAGACAAGTGGTCTTTAAAACTAATTACGGTTTTAACCAAAGAGTTAATATTTTCTGATACGGACGAAAGGTCCCCCATGAGTATCACGAGTTCCCCCAACAAGTATCTCACGTAGCTAAGTAAAAAAACATTAACTACCAAAGACACCGACATTATAATAATTACAATAGTTTCCATCATTCATCCAGATCGGTCATGTTGTCGATGTTTTTAGTGATCCTATCTTTGTAGTCTTCTACATCACTTTTGGTGTTCTTTATAAATTCATTAACAACTTTTCCGGGTTTGTGTTCTGTCTTATTGGTGACAGAAGACAGACCGATCGTATTAAAATCCGAAACCACTCTAAATAGTGAGTCTTCAGCTTTACAATCCTTACAATAGGTTAATTTATCGTGTATTGAGTGTGATGTATCAAATTCAACACCACACTCTCTACACCTGTAGGTATATCTAGGCACTTGTGTCTTCTGCTTCATCCTCGGTGGATAGCTTAACCAACGGTGGATTCATAACCACAAGCCCCCCTTCCGACAATTTAAACCGAAAACTCTGCAACACTGGAACAATATCAGATTGTTCCATCAGAGAGCGCTGGAGCGCCATCATAAGTGCGCCAAGCGCCTGATCAGACAAATTCATTTCACTAGCCATTTTAATTCTCCTCTTTAATTATAGCTCTTCCTAGTAGTTTTTCCCAGTCTCTCTCTGGTCTAACATTTAAGTTAGTTTCCCACGCTCCCTTGAGAACGCAAGAATTAACATCCACAGACTCTGAATGTTTAATCAGAGCCTGAATGTCTTTGGGGAAGCAACTTCCTCCAAAACCATATCGGCCGTCGGGGCCGGGGACTGACAGATGAGAATGACCCACTCTTCCATCCCTTACAAAACCATCAACGGCTGTTTGCCACTCTACGCCACTCTTGTCGGCGATGAGCTTCATTTCATTCATGAACGATACCTTGGTAGCAAAATAACAGTTATTCATATACTTGATAAATTCTGCTGTCTCAAAGTTCGTCTCAATAGTTGGCGTAGAACTGCCAAACCTAATTCTAAATAACTCGGCAACCTTGTTTGTATTTTTTGGGTCACCTCCAAGAATAAATCTTGCTTGATTGATAAAATCAAATTTTGCTGAGCGTTCGGTTAAGAATTCAGGGTTAAACACAAAGGTAATATTCCTGTACTTCTCTTCGAAGCTTCTTGTCGTGCCGGGGACGATCGTTGATCGAACCAGAACTATGCACCCTTCCTTGGTACCATGGTCATCAATTTGTTCAAGAACATTGTGCAAAATAGAAACGTTAATTGATCCGTCTACGTTCGAAGGTGTTGGCACCGACAAAAAGATAAAATCTGAGTTGCCTAGGACCTCTTCCATAGAATGTGTTGATTTACTTGGGTCCTTGTCGTAGATCCGGATCTTTGCCTGATCGAAGCCGGTCTGGGCCGAAAACCCATAAGCAACCGAGGACCCGACAAAGCCAAAGCCTATAATTCCAATATTAATTTTACTCACCGGCGCCTCCCAATTCGGCCTTCAGTTTCTCGAAACATTCCCTTATGCCTTGATCGATATTGTGTTTCGGGACCCATGAGGATTCCGACAGAAATGGTTGAATTTGAGCTTTCGTTGTTAAAACGTCTCCTACTCTTTCGTTTTGATAATCAAACACAACATCCGGGAAGTGCTCTTGCACTATTTCTCTGATTTCGTTTAGAGAGATATTATCGCCTGTTCCGATGTCATATGCGGTGCCGCCAAAATTCGGTCCGCGGGCCATGGCGGAAAGGTTAGCAGACACCACGTCCTCTAGATGGGCCATGTCGCGTCTCTGCTCGCCATCGCCAGTAATAAAGGGGTTCTTTCCTTGTCGAATAAATTCCATAAAATTAGCCACCGCGGTTGCATATGGGCCCTCGGCGTTCTGGCAAGGCGAATATACATTAAAGTATCTAAGAGTTACTGTGTCGACACCATATAAAGAAGTATATAGTTTCATTTCCATTTCGGAAATTAGCTTTTGCAGCCCATATGGGTTCGCTGGGCCGTCACCATTTCCAACCACAGACGAAGATCCAGAATAAATAACTCTCTTAACCCTCATCTTCCTCGCAAAATCTAAAACAATGCTAGTTGAGATGACGTTGTTAATCATTGTGTGGACAGGCTGTTCAACGCTATACGCAACCCTTGGGATGCAAGCAAGGTGAAAAATATATTCGGGCCTAAACTTAACAAACTCTTGTAGACCATCTAAAATATCTTTTTCATCTTTCAGGTCAATTCCTGCAACTTCGTGGCCCATTTCTTCTAGTCTTTCGACTAATCTAGAGCCGATATAGCCTTTGTGTCCCGTAACTAAACATCTAGACATATTATTCTCCTTATATTTCCCAAGTTTCATACTCTGGTTCTTTAGTTTTATTGTGATTGTGCATCCTATATCGATAGAACGGCATTCTCAAGTGGTGTATTTTATAATAATTCCCCAATCTTTTCCTTAGTTCCTCTTCCTCTCTGTGTCGCATTTCTGGATTATAGCCGCCACATTCTAGGAGTAAATCTCTGCGATACATAATTCCACAAGAGATATTTTCTTTTTCCGCATACTTTCTCTCGATCACGTTTTCATGATCATCAACTAAAACATAATCGCAGGATACGCAGAAAGCATCGTGATTGGCTTCCAAGTATGTTTTCATAAAGTATGCCATATCGGCGCTAACAAAATCGTCTGCGTCAACACGAATGACAAATTGTCCCCGGGACATTTTCAACCCCTCGTTGGCAGAGGCAGCAACACCAATGTTCTTTTTATTTTTAATGATTCGGATTTTATCCTCAAACGGCCTTAAAACAGAAATAGAGTTGTCCGTGCTTACGTCGTCCACCACGATAACTTCACACTTCGTTCCCTTCTGGGACAAACAACTACGAAGGCAGCGTGGCAAATACTTTCCATAATTGTAATTCGTCACAATTATGGATACACTAGGGTTACTCATAATTTTCCTCATACCACAAAACAAACATGAGAATTGCAAACTTTAAGTAAGGATTCTTCACGTTCTCTATATTAAATGTAACACGGAACAAATCAGATTGCAACAATTTTGATTGATTAATTGTGTCATCAAACTTATGGACCCACTCATCTACGTTTAGCATGAACCCAATCTTGTCTCTGTGAACAAAATCTTTATCGAAGTCTTGCTCAAGAACCGTTTTGGGAACTTCTTTTCTTAAGTCGCCAAACAATAAGTCATATTCTAGTGTGTTTGCGTATTCTAAAATACGATGATCCAAGAAGGGCACTCTAACTTCCAGAGAATTAGCCATGCTTAAGCGATCAACTTTTTGAAGAATATCTCCCTCCAAGAAGAATCTGATATCCATTAGGCGCAGAAGCTCTTGAGGGTCTTCAGTTTGGTATGGTAATTTTGATACCATGTAATTATATGTGTTGTTGATATACTTGTCATTCAAGAAGCTCAGGTCTTGATTCCTGAAAAACTTCTCCTGAATTGATTTATCTGTGTAGTTATATTTATTATAACCACAAAAGTTTTCGTCTGATCCATCTCCACCTAGGGCTACTGCAACGCTCTCTGAGATCTTCTTGGAGATAAGATAGGTCGGTATAATAGAAGAGTCGGCAAACGGCTGTCCGAACGTCCTAGCCATCTTTCTGAGGAAGCTGAGCTTGATCTCTCCGTACTCTACCTCAATGTTGGTGTGAATTGTCTTGTACTTTTCTGCCACCCTGTTGGCATATTCTTTTTCATTCAAGTCTTTATCTTTTATTTCGGCTGTATATGTGTTACGCTGTTTCGCGATCGAAGACATATATTTCACAATCAGCGAAGAATCTATTCCACCCGACAGATAAGCACCAAAAGAAACGTCACTCCTCATCCGAAGCCGAACGGAGTCATTTAATAAGTCTTCAAATTCCTTCAAATCCTTGTTTGTTCTTTTCTGCGGAGCTAAAGACCAATACTTTTTCGTCTTCAGTTCTTTCGTTTGCAGATTATAATCAATATAATGTCCGGGCTCGATCGATTTTATCTCGTTCCAAATCGTATTTGGGGAAGCAATATAAAAAGTATTGAAAAACATTGAAACTGCTACAGGATCAATACTCAGGTTGTTTACTCCCAATATTTCTTTTATCGGGTTTATCTCGGAACAAAAAGTAATACCGCTTTCTTCTTCAGAATAAAACAAAGGTTTGATGCCAACCCTGTCCCGTACAAGAAACAAGCTGTCTAAAACCCAATCATATAGAGCAAAAGAAAACATACCATTAATGTCTTTAAGGGTCTTCTCCAAGCCAAAAATAAGATAGTAATTTAGTAAAACTTCCGTGTCTGACTCTGTGTTTAATCGCGCGCCTTCATTATGGAGAGCTTCCTTAAGCTCCAAATAGTTGTAGATCTCTCCATTAAATGAGATTGCGGCAGTTCCATCTACGGCAACCATCGGCTGGTGCCCGTCGGTCAGGCCCAATATAGATAAGCGAGTGTGACCAAGAGATATCCTGTCATCAAACCCAGTCAAGAGGCCACGGTCGTCGGGGCCGCGGTGGCTCAAGGAGTTTAAAGTGTTCCTTGTGATCTGGTGTTTTGTGGAACCAATCAACCCACACATATTTCAATCTCCGGGTGCCACATATCTCTAACCACCGGGTTGGATTCTAAAGTCCTTTTTATAACTTCTCTTCTTCCAAGGTTATATTTCCTTCTTATATCGGACCCAATACCATACTGTTCTGACGCGGTGAGCGAGTCCTTGTGGAAGAATCGATTGTAGAGAGTAATTTTTAAATTATGAATTTCACTTAGTCCCAAGATCCTAATGAATAAGTCGGTATCCGCGGCAATTCGAGTTCTGCCGTCCCAACCACCAAGCTGATGTAGAACATCGGTGCGCATCAAAACCGACCCATTCTTGCAAAACTTAAACTTCAGATACTTCTCATACACTTCGTCATCTTCTAAGTTTAATAAGTGCCTTATATCCTCTTTTCTTAACACAGGTGGATATATATTCTTTCTTTCGCTGTCTGAAAATGCATTTTCTGATTCTGTGTGAGGGCCGGAGTCGACAAGTATTTCGTTTACCGATGTTCCCAGACATGCTAGGTTTGGCCGACTGGTCATCTTTAGGGCCTGAATCTGTAGCCGGCGTGGCTCACTAATGTCATCTGCATCGTGAAGGGCAACATATGGCGAAGTACAAAAGTTTTTTAACATATAGTTTTTGGATGCATAGGTACCTATATTCTTGTCGGAGCGGATAACAGTTAACCTAGGGTCGCTTATCCTCCCAAGAATATCACAAGTTGAGTCTGTGCTACAATCATCAAAAACATATAAATTAAACCTCTGGTATGTCTGATCCAAGACAGAGTTCACCGCCCTTTCTATTGTGCTTTCAGCATTATAGGCAGACATCAGTACATCAATCACAATAGTCACCTAAAATTCTGCTCAATTTTGTCTCAACTTCGGCAATCTTCTCTGGAGTCTTGTCTTTTATTTGGTAAAGTTTTCCTCTCTCAACAAGACGGCGCGTCTCAATATTGCCAGCCAGAAGAGTTTCTAAGTTTTCGCACACCAAATTAAAACCACAAATGCAGTTTTTCAAAAACACATCATCCAAATTATCCGTCTTGGATAGTATATCTGGCTTTCCTTGGAATATGATTTCGCCAGCATCAATCGACTTATCTATAAAGTGGACTGTTGCACCTATTCTATCTGGACGACTGTCATGAAGAGCCCAGAAGGAACTGTCGACACCTCTATAATATTGAACCAGTCCTGTGTGGATGTTGATACACCCTACCTTCGGGATAGAATATATATTCTCTTTCAAGAGACTACTGCCAAATACGAATATGATATCCGGGGCCTGTTTCTTGATTTCTTCCTGAATTCTGAGGCTATTGATTTCTCCGTTTCTACAGCCGACGTAAGAATCGGGCATCCAGCCCGAGATCGTTGGGAAATATTCCCTCTCTTTTAGCTGCAAAGAGCCAGACCGAGATCCGGCCGATTTCTCTTCAATGAAAACTTTTGAGACTGTGGTTCGGTCGTGTAGCATTTTCGCATAGGCTAGGTGCCTAAGATGATTAGATGTTATTACAACTATTCTCACATTACGACCGGTACTGAGCCTAGTCTCATAAAAGCCTCGCCATATTTGCAACCCGAGGCGTAGCCTCGCACCTTTGCCACCCCATCGATGTGGTCAAAAATACCACCGATGATTTCTTGCTGTGAAGTATAGGTTTTCATCGCTTCAACTTTGCTTTCATAAGTTTGTGTTATATCTACAATATAATCTACTCTTGGAAGTAAGTCAAGTATTTCCATTGCCCAAAGGTCTTTTATTTTATGAACCATTCCCAATTCAGGGTGTATCATCTCACTTGCCTTCCAGCATGCCTCTCTTACGACCTCCGACACAGCCCTATGGTCTCGGTGTTTATCGTTGGGAGCGTGGGTTATAACTAACTCTGGTCTATGGAATCTTATGGATGATATAATCTCGTGAAACAATTCTTGTGTGTTTTCCACACACTGAGTCTCCTCGCCCAAACATTGGATTGATGCAATTCCTAAGATCCCCTTAGCTTTCTGGGCTTCTGCGTCTCTTACCGCCACGATATTCTTTGAGCTGTATTCTCCGCTGTGGTCAATTCCAGTGTTACCGGACGTAACGAATATTACGTCCACCCTTGTTTCCAAGGCTGACCACTTTTTAATTGTTCCGGCACATCCAATAGTTTCATCGTCTTGGTGAGCCACAATTATCAATACGTTTTTAGGCACTAAATGCATGCAACAGTTCCTCACTCAAGATTGACGGACACACCTTTTGCTCGATATATCTTGATTGGATTTCGTGCGCCAGATCGTAACTTAGCTGTGGGTAAGCCTTGTCCGGAAACCAATGTGAACTTGACGCGTCACATGGGCCAGACTTTTTAACTGGTGCATTTATATTAAACGTCTCGCACAAGAGTTTATATTTTTCCCTAATCTCCCAGCCGGGCCATGGTTGACTATCTTCATCGTTTGGATCTATATTTAATATTTCATCACGGGGAAGGTGCGAGATTGTAAAGTCTCTAATAAAGGCACTAAACACATTATTAAACTCGGCCAGCATACCATGAGGCCGGTCGATTAGGCAAGCGTTTAGGGCCCCGCCGACATAAAACAAATTTTCAATATTATCCTGAAGTAGAACATGGCCTACTTCGTCCAAATCGTCTGTAACGTAATCCTCTTCGCACACGTTAATCAAGGGGTGCTGGCGAGACCATGGTCGCGGGAATGGACGGTCGCAACTAGGCGAGCAAGTGCAACACTTTCCACTATGGCCGCGGTTGTGCCAGACGCCCTTGAAAAAAATGTCATTTGGCTTTCGACACCTCTTAGAAACGCTTATTGGCTCTGCGGTGGAGGGAGTGTAATTGCGAACGGAAACGGCATTATGCCTAGCCTGTGTATCGTAGTAAAAAGGTATACAAGAATAATCTGATAGGATTATTTCTCTGCGTGGCTCCGGAGGGATATCCTGCCCGCAGGGACTATGAATTATTTTTACCCCTGCTGCTCGAAAACGATCAATTGCTGGTGCCAGACGTTCTGCCAACAAATCATTTAATTTTTTATAATGCTTGCACCAGTGATCGTCCCAAACATCAATTATTATTATAGCAGTTCGTTCTGGATCAATTTTCTGGTGAGCGTGCTGGTCATTAGCCCGCAGTATAATGTTGGTCACAGAAATCTCTCAGGCCCCTCAGTTCATCCATTGTCATAGAGCAAATGTGCGCGCTCTCCGTTTTGCATTGGAGCTTCTTATCTGTTGTGAAATGCTTCTCAATAACGGTTGCGCCGCGGCGAACAGCTTCTTTACAAGCCTCAATACCGATAGAATGATCACTATAGCCAACCAAAAGGTCATCAAATTTTTCTGGCATAAGTTCTAATGCCTCCTCTTCGGAGTGAGGATACTTCGCGACACAATGAAAATATTTTACATTGCTATTCTTAAATGGATACACAAGCTTATTATCCCATTTTCCAAGAGAGCAATAGGTCAACATACCATCGCCAGCCATGTCTTCACAAAATTCTATATCCCACTCAAGCATTGAACTCGCAATCTTGTTGATTTTAATATCTGTGTCCAAAATCCACTGGAACCTATCCCGATGAAAAGGGGAGGCAAAGAAATCAATATTAAGATTGTCGGCAAATTTCTTCAGGCGCAAGAATTGTTCCTTGGTCATTCCCAAGTGCTCCCAAAGTTGTCGATTATCACCGGGCATTCGATATGTGTCCCATAGTTGAATTTTTACTGCGTCGGCTCCCGCCAGTTTCGATTGGAGGATCATCTGCTCTGCTCTTCGAACAGAGCCGCCCCACTGGCCGCATAATTCGCTGATAATATATACTGACATAATAGCTCCTATAGTGTTCCGTTGTGCCATCTTTCGATCATTTCTTTTGAGTCCCAATCAACATAGTTTGGATTCGTAGCCATGAACCTGTCAATAACAGCTTGATCATAGCTATCCGGAGTCTTCTTTCTTCCTGTAAATTCTACGAGCCATTCGTCAATATACTCGTGAGCACCAGTTTTTAATAGGTGATCTATGACTGGATACTCGGCGCCCTCTATATCAATTTTCAAGACGTTATAGTTTTCTTTTGATACATTTTTAAATATCCATTCTGCAATGTCTATACATTGTGCATGGGCGCCGGCGCCGTCGTATTTATAAGTCATGTCAGCGCGTGAGCGGGTGTTGCCATCCTTGTCGATGTAACAGTGGGCATCGGGGTGATTATAGGTATGAGTCAGGCCATTTCCCAAATATTCAGATGGAATTATTTGCCCTTTCTTGATGCATTGTTCTTTGTCTTCCATTAGGGAAGAACCAGTGCGAGTACCCCAAAATTGAACGAAAAACTTTTTAATCTCGTTTTTCTTCCATGCGGCCTCTGAGTGGATGTGTAGGCCTTCTATCTTCATTCGATCAAGGGAATACTTGGCTAGCAAAATGAGATAATTTTTAATCTCCGGCTCAAAGGCATCTACCCTAGCCAGTTTTCTTGGGGAATCTGGTCGACTGTACTTCTTGACCGCCCAGTCGATTGCCATACCCACATTTGCTCCGCAATCTATAAAATGAACATTCTCTTTCATGTTATTCTCTTTTAGCGCACTTTAACAAAACATTGAACTGAGGAGATTCTTCCCACAGAGTCAGGGTTTCATAAGTTACGTCAAACATATCTTTTAATTTATCTAATTCCATAATTTCTGGGGTTTCGTCAAACAGCGCTGCCTTAACATCGGGGTACCCCTTTTTTTCCACATATTTGCTAAACTTTTTGAACTCTTCGTCTTCTAGGAGCTTGTCATCCCAAACAAAAGACCACAGATAGTTTTCATCCCAATAAGCGCTTTCCTGTTCTCCGTCCTTTTTCCAGCCGATCTTATAATTGTCGTATCTCCAATGATCTCCAATACCAAAGTCAACATATAGGACGCCGCCATCTTCTAGGTGATCATGTGCTCTTTTGAAAAAATTTGTAAGGTCTTTGGCGAAATAAGCACAACGAGTACAAATAATAGTATCATATTTTGAACCTAACACCCAATCTGAATTGATTTCCCAGTTATCCAGCCCTCGGTCAAATAGTTCGCCCCTGAATAGGCGATTATCTGTTGAGCCCAACTGTGCAACCTCTCCGCGAGGCTTTATATTTTCCGCGTAAAGACGGAACATGTGTGGGTCACTTCTTCCCATTATCTTCTCCTTCAATGGACTTTACGTCCTCTAGTGTGTGAACGTCGTGCAAGTCACAAACAAAAACACCACAACTTGTGCTCAGGTCTTCCTGAAAGACATAATCTCCCCTGAATATCCTAAACGCGGCGTTTTGCATCAAATTGCTGTCGACGCTAAATATCTCATCTCTATTGTTTTGCTGGAATGTGTCGATTGCAGCGTCCAAGTGCTCTGCCTTAATTTGAGGGGAGTTCGCTTGTAGTGAAATATAAATGTCCTGTTGGCCCTCTGAGGCCTTGATCTCTCTTGCTGCGGCCCTGATAGCAACTTGCTTATAAGTCTTGTCATCGGCCAAGCTAGCGGCCCTCATGACCACTTTCGCCCCGCACTGTCTGGCGACCTCTGCAACTTCCTCGTCTTCCGTGCTGACCCAAGGCTCAATATTATATTTAGAATCACCACAGGCCTTAACTGCCCAATACAACATAGGCTTGCCCCATATGGGGTAAATATTTTTCTTTTCAAGCCTCTTGCTTCCGCCTCTCGCTGGAATTATAGCCACTACCTTCATAATATCCCCAAATGATCTAATATTCTCTTTGATGAATTTCCGGTAAACAAGTGATTCTGGGTAGCAGCATCAAACGATTTGGTCAAATCTGTCTTGGCCAAATATTCTATTGATTCTTTAAGTTCTTGATCTGCAAAGTCCACGGGGCAGCGCCGACAATATTCATAATCATATAATTCTTCTAGCGGCATCCAAGGTTTTATACCAAAGTTTAACAAGGGTTTTCTCAACAAGACGCACTCTTTAATGCTAGTAGAATTAAAATTAATGATTATATCACTGACCTTGATAAATTCCATTGTTGTGTGCGGAAACCAAGATTTATCAGAGTAGTAAGTGTCCCCTTTATGCGCCTGATCATAAATCGGGTCTTTTCCTCTGCTCTTAACCAATATATCGTAACCAAGCTCTTTTAGATTAGAATATATCCTATTTAAATCAACCTTATTCTTGTCCCTATTCCTTGGATATATTATAAGCGCTTTTTTGTTATTTGTCAAGTTATATTTGTTTTTTATTTCTTTTTCATTTAAAACAAGATCATATTTTGGGGACCCTAGATACAAATTTTTTGGACTCTTTTTGTTGTAAATATTAGCAAAATATTCACTTGGGAAAACTACATAATCAACATTATCGATGTAGGAATTATACAGACTAGAATAATCTGTCATATAAGTCATTGAAACGGATGTCGTCTTGGTTTGATCTAGCCTTTTGTGATCAACGCCTTCAATAAGAAAAGTAACGCCAGTACACTTGTGAGCATGTTCAATATCTAAAATTTCAAACTCGTTAACATTTGATAGCTTCTCTATGTGATCCACAAAAGAACGAGGGTTATTATATTTATTGTTTGCCCCAACAAACAGCTTAGATCTGTGTCCGCGAGATTTAGCCTCAATTATTAGAGGCATGTAATATCTCAAAAAAGTCATCTCTGATAAAATAAAATTCACACCATCTCCTTCATAAAACTAAACAGAGTTGGAACAAAGCCGCTATCGTGCTCCATCAAAAATTCTATTAACTCTTTAGTTTTTTCTACGCTTAGATAGTTTTGGTCCCACTCACATGCATGATACACTATTTCTGTCTTTGGGTACATCTGCAAGGGATCGAGGGGCGGGTTACAATTGTAATATAAACAACGATGATTTTTATCCTCCCCAGAATAAACATTCTGTACATAATCCTTAGGGGATATTGCAAATATTTCTATACCATTGTCTCTACAAGCGCGGAATCCATCGGGCGACAGGCGCCAAGCTGGGGGCCTAAATATTGGCTTAAATTTATCAGTGAGGCCGGCTAGCTCGACTATCTTAATCATGTCTTTCATTTTCAAGTCGGCTGAGCTATAATCCAAATCTTTAAACTCGTCGTTGTTATTAAACGGGGGAATACCATGCCAAAGCCCGTGGTAACCAATCTCAAAATTGTCATCTGGTAAATTTTTTATGGTTTCGCAGAATTCTGGATAGTTTTGTATCTCTAGGGGCTGCTCGGTTCGGGTCGGTCCTTGCTGGCGCCAATATGCTAAGGGCACAAATAAAGTGAACTTAATATCGGGAAAAATATCAATTAATTCATAACATCTATCAAGAACCTTGACAGAGGACATGGGATGCGGTGATACATCATCGATGCTAATATTGACTAAGTGACTCATGGTTTCACTACCAGTAACCTTTCCATCCAAGGAGTGGGAGAAAATCCGTTGTTCCTAGTATACATATTTTTTATCAAGAGGCCGGGATGGCCGGCCGGGACAATGACTTTGTACCGGTCCCCGTTTTTATTCCCGAACTCGGCGACCAATCGATTCTTTAGCCACTCTTCAATCGTAACAGATTTTGGAGGGTGTTGAGCGCCAAACTGGTCTCGGTAGTCTTGGTCTAATACAAGATATTGATAATTATAAACCCTTTGGGTGCCGTATCGTTCATATGTATTCTTGGGATCACCATAGTGATACCCTTGGCAACGAGAATTGGACACAAATTGCGTGTCCCTAACCCATTCGGGTACTACTGCGGAAATTAAACTGAATCCTGTTCGGTGTGCAAGTCGAGCAAGCTCTTCTGGATGGAAGGGGAATAAATGGCCGTGTTCGAGATGAGGCCCATCGACTTCAATCGGTACCTCAACATGCAAGTAGGCGCCGGACTTCATGCTCTCAAACAATTTTTCCAATAAGAGGTCTGGTCTTGAAACATGTTCCAGCATGTGATAACTCAAGACCAGATCTGCGTCTTTAAAATCACTTAAATCAAGATTTTCTAAATTATTAAAATCCCTTTGTTCGACATCAAATCCCATTTTAGATGCGGCGTTGACATTCAAGTTAACAATATCATACCCCTTGACATTTTCTACTCCCCTGTCGCGATAGTGCTTCAAAAGCTTAGGAACCCTAAATCCCATTTCGACAACTGATTTCACTTTGTTAATATCTATCTCTATCTCTAAATCTTTCGCACGAATCAAATCTTGAGGACCAAGAGCCATCTCACTATCTTCAATGTATTTTATAAGATCATCGATAGTTTTTTGATCTTCTTTTATCGTTATTCCGCGAGAACATTGTAACATTTCATATTCTCTTTCCTTGCCTTCTTTTAAAAATAGAATATTTTTTTTACAATTAAGGAGTGGCAGGTATGTCTTACGAGACTCATATTTGTCTGAGAGGTCTCTATATTCTTCCCAATCATCTCTCGTATTTTTAACGTGATTAAATTCGGTCGTGTCGTCAGAGTGTCTCATTTATAATCTCCACATATCTTCCAATCACTTTGGAAACATCGTTTTTATAGCGCAGGGCGCTCTCTTTATATCTTTTGTAGTCTTGTTTTATTGTCAAGATCGCCGTGATCATTTGATCAAAATTCTCAAACCCGAGTCCGTAATTGTCACAATATTCCGGTATACTTCCGCCATTCGTGTGATAGACCACAGGCAAACCACAGGCCATACCCTCCAAAACATGATTGGCGCCCGCTTCCTCCTCGGATGCGGTAAGGTAGATGTCACACTCAGAAATCTTCTTTGATATAAAGTTGTTATCTCCGGTCGGAGAATAATATTGTGAATTAGTTAGGGGTTCTATTGGCCACTGTCCAATATATGTAAACGAAATGTTCTTATTATCTTTTGCGTAATCGTCCAGTTGTTTATAAAAAGAATATCCTTTTTTTGGATTTGGAGACCAGTGGTGTGAAACAATACGAATCTTTTTGGCTTCCGCGGGGGTCGGTATTTTGGCCTCGTGAAACACGGCCAAGGGCGCGTTATGAATGATCTCATAATTATCACCCTCAAATCCAATCAGTTCTCTTGCCCAATCGCTGGGGAAAATGATAAAGTCTGAGTGCTGAACGGACTGCTTGACCAGATCGGTTAACTGTGGCTTTCCGTGGGTTCCACAATCGCCCACCCTTTGAATAATTGGAGCGTTGTGTTTGTTTTTATAGTCTATGAGATTCTGGTACCACTCGCCGGCCTTGTTTGGCCTCGGGTCAAAACAAAAGAGGATATCGATATCTTCGTGACCTAGATTATAAACCACATCGTGACCAGACTCTTTCAGTTGATTACAAAGTTCTACTACCGTTTTGTTTCCTCCGCCCCATGGGCCATGAACTGGTTCTCTGTTGACATAAACTTTCATAGCGGGTTTGCGAACATCTCCGCGAATTTATCAAATCCTTTTGGAATATAATAATCTTTCACTTTATCTTTGGCGTGATTCACGTCTGGTTTGGCTAGATCGTATTTTTCTATCTGATATATGCTCTCTGGCGACAAAATCTTTGATGCTATTCCGACATCTGTTGATATTATAGGCGTCTCTGTCGCTGCGCACTCTACAATAGCCTGTGGGCCGCCTTCACAGCGGGCCGAAACCAAATACAAATCTAATATATTATAAAGCTTATTTAAAGTCTCAAAGGAAGGCAATTCATAATAATGAAATTTTATATTTTTTTCGGACAACCTTCTCATGACGTACTGTCGGCGCCAACCGGCCAAAACAACTTCTATGTTCTTGTTCGAGGAGTACATTTTTTCAACAATATCACAAAACAAATCTGGCCCTTTTTCAAGTTTTGGAGAAACTAAATCGTGACCCTCGGTATCCCTCTGGAAAGAACCTATTAAAAATTTTGTGGGATCAAGATCGAACGAGGCTTTAAGACCGTTTTTATCTGTTATTGGGTACCAGATGTCTTGGTTCACCCAGAAAGGAATGACAAAAATCGGTTTCTTGGTTATTCTTTCTATAAAACTCTTGGTTTGTTCGCACGGAACATGATATATATCTACAAAAGCATCCCTATACAAAAATTCCTTTAAACTCATTTTTGTAAATTTTTCTCGTACAAGGTGATGAATGGTCACAACAACCTTCTTTTCCTGCAAAAGGGGTAATGGCAGGTGCTGCCACAGCCAAGGGCTAATAATCCAAACTATATCTGCTTCCTCGGGTGAGGAAGAAACTTCACCGTTATGTGATACCCATTCTTCCGCGAACCGGTCGCAAATCCAATTTTCATTACCGGTAAAAGTATAAATCCTCATACAGAAAGGTCTCTGGTTGATACAACCACCATCCCATCATCAGTGGCTCGGCCGTCGTGGCCGAATACGTGGCCACTATGCAATATTAAGTAAGAGTTTAGCTCTGGATTTGTTTCAAGTATTTTGTCGACCACCATCTTCACCGAGAATCTATCTGGATGGTAGTCATCAAAGATTATGATGCCTCCCTCTTTTAGCATCTTGGTACACACATAATAATCTTCCACTATGGATCTTGGGTCGTCGTGGTTTCCATCTATGAAGCACAAATCAAATTGATTGGCCTTTTGATCAAGTATACTAGGAATTTGGTTTCTTAAACTAAAAGATATCTTTTTCTTTTGTTCAAATGGTATCAGGTCATATAGATCTGAATTGGAAACCATTGCGGGTTTATAATTGATGGCTTCATATTTCTTTTCGTCGTGTGGTATGATATCTATCGTCACTATATCACTCACGCTTTCTAATAAACTCAAAGCATAGCATGCTGTGCCGCGGCCCGTACCAATTTCAAAAAAACTTTCTACACCATAATATTCAGCTAGAGCCTTGATAAAAAAAGTCTGCTCGTGGCCTTTCACAAATCGAAATTCTTCAATACCTTCTTTTGGGCGAGTTTTTGTTAGTTCGCAAATAACACCCAAAGAGGGCGTATCTTTCTCCCAAACATAACCGGTTTGGTCGAAAAATGTTTGTAAATCTACTTTTTTCATTTCTTACTCAATAAAAGGTTTTGTTCCATAAAGTATAGATAATCTATATCGGTTCTTAGAAAACAGCCAATTGCATGATTTGGGGTTTCACATATAGGCTCCCTGTCATTAAAGCTTGTGTTTAGTAGAATCGGTACCCCCGTCTTCTCATAAAAAGCCTTTATAAGATCGTAATATAAAGGATTTTGTGTCCTGTTCACTGATTGCAAGCGTGCTGACTTGTTAAAATGCTCCACAGCGGGAGCAAGACCATACTTTTCTTCCTTGAAATTAAAAACAAAAGACATGTAAGGGGAAGGGAAAAACCCCTCAAACCATTCTTCGCCATGTTCCTCCAGAACAGATGGTGCAAAGGGCCTATACCATTGACGGTGTTTAACCTTCTCGTTAATTAAATCCTTCATGTCAGGGTCTATGGGGCTAGCTAGGATACTGCGATTTCCAAGGGCGCGTCGTCCGGACTCGCTTCCACCTTGGAAAACTGCAACGATTTTATTGTCCACAAGAAGCTCAACACACTTATTCATATCAATGCCCTCGGTCACATTAACCTTATCGGCGTTGTCTTGAATTGCTTGCAAAATAGATTCGGGGCTGTGCGGGGGTCCCAAATACGGCGAAACAAATTGATCAACCTTTTCGTTACCGAGAACGTTGTGCCAATAATGCTGACAGGCGCCGATTGTTAGGCCACCGTCATAGGGAACCGGGGGTATATATGTATTCTTCAGCGTTTTCTTTAGCTCCGGATGGGACAAAATCTTTCCCATAGAGACGGAGTTCAGTGCCACTCCTCCCGCGAAACAGATATTGTTGCTTTGATACCCTTGTGTTTCGGCAAACTTAATGGTATCCTGAACAAGTCTAAAAATCAAATCCTCGGTAACCTTCTGTAGACTAGCCGCCATATTAAACTTTTCTTGTTCATCCTCGGCTAAGACTCTATATTTTTGAAGGTATGGGTGAGGAACCTCCTCCTCTGGTGGGACATAGACGCCCTTCTTCGCGCCGGGTGGAGTAATGGCCACCAAAGCATGATCAGAGGTCGCCATCGATAAAAAGTCTTCATAATATTTTGAAGGGTCTCCGAGGGCAGCCATAGCCATTATCGAGCCGGCTTGGTGGCCGCGGGGGTATCCGGCCGATAATTTAAAAATATATCTAGTGGCTCTACCCCATAATTTGCCTAAACTAAAACTCTGCGATGGGACTTTTATTATATCGTGAATTTCATTGTCTTTAGCGAAATATCCACCGGTTGAAACCGCTGTTCCATTCTTTTCTAGGCCTTCGCTGTCAATAGTTATGATATAGGAGTCTTTAAAGGGTGATGAATAGTATGCATGTGCAGCATGACAAAAATGATGAGAGTAAAAATTAATCTTATCTTTCGGCAGAAACTTATGTGTCTCGAACTTATTAAGACTCGAAAAATCTAAATTTGTGTCTGGATAAGGCGATACCCATGCGTCCACGTCTTCAATCGTTAGGTTGTTATTCTTCAAATAGATATCTTTCAAATATTCTAATGAATCTCCTCCATCCTCTTTGATTCTTGTATAGCGCTCGAACTCAATGTGTTCCCTCACTACTCCGTCTTCCATTACACAATAGCCTCCATCGTGCCAATTGTATAAACCAACGATTCTCATATTAACCTCTCATAAAATTCTTGTATTCTAAAACAACCTTATTCATATTATAACCTGAATTATAGATGTTGTCAATTACTTTGCTAAAATTCATTTTTGGTGGGTTGTATAAATCCACCGGTTCCATATCCCACTCTTCCTCTTTTATAACGATCGCGTCGAGGCCAGCGATTTCCTTAGTGCCGCCGGCGGATGAGCACACAATCTTGCACCCAGAGGCCCTAGCGTCCACTACAACGTTGGGACAGTGATCAAGCCATGCGAGATGCAGGAAATATTTTGAACGCTTGTAGAGAGCTACCAGAGCCTCCTGTGATATGCTTCCAACAAAGAATACCCTATCATGTGCCTTGGGGTAGTCTGTTGCGCCAGCAACTACAAGACAGTCCTTGTCGCCAGAATGTTCCAAAAAATACCTGATGTTCTCGTCGAGTCTCTTGTGGGGGCGCCAGCTTGAGGCGCAGGACCAGACATTCTCATATGAATCAATAACTGGATGCCCTAGGGGCTTTACACCTTCGATCAACTCAATATCGGCACCATTATGAATAATGGTGGTGTTGGGGTGTTCACCAAAATACTTTGTGGTTAATTTTTTATTGAACTCTGACTGAAAGATTACTCCGTCTGCCAAATCGTATGTTCTCCTGATATTGGCATTTTGTGCGTTATAATCACCTTTAGTATTAAAATATATACCATCTACTCTCTGGTACATTGGCGCGCCAAAGGCTGTTCTGTATGTTTCTATAAAACTCAAGTAAGCGTCTGGCTTTTTGTGTTCTTCAAAAGCACAGCCATTCTTCTGGCCATATTTTACCAGTTTTCCGGCAAACGAGTTGGGACCAGAGGTGCTCCCAAGGTTGACATTATCTAAATGAATGTTCACTATAATCTCTCGTATGACTTCTTAGAGCGGATTTCTTGCGCTGTTCTTACTTGCTCTTGTGTCTTCACTTTATCAACATTCAAGGGATTTTCTTTATTGTAAACGTGCAGGACTTCCGGAATATACTCGCTTCGTGGGCCGGACATCTCTAGCAGGGGGAGCATTATAGCCTGATCGTAGGCCATCTTATAGTATTCTCCGTTGGAATCTTGAAGGTCTTTGTGATCAATTTTGTCCCACAGGTGTTTTCGAAAAGTGCGAAGATGGGAAGCTCGCCACTGATCCTGTCTATAAAGATTGTTCTCTATAATTTCTTCGGGATACTTGGAGGGCTCCGGGCCGAAGATTCCATAAGGATGCATAACGTAACTGCCATAGGTCAGCCAACAATCAGCCGAACAATAGTGGCTATTTAAGTGTGCCAGAGATAAACCCGATGAGAACCAATCGTCTCCATCCAGCAGGATGATTACATCGTCTTTACTTGCGTTTGAGTCTTCGATAGCTTTTGCTATATTAGAGAGCGCATACCCTTTTTTGGTATTTTTAATTAAAGTAAATCGGGGGTCATTGTCAATAGCCTTCTCTGCGACGGAATATGAATCATCCGTAGAGATATCGTCAATCATAATACAATGGAAATCACACCCTCTTTGTCTCTTAATGCTGGCAACACATCGAGGCAGATAATCTTTAGCGTTATAAAAAGGTGTAATTATATAATATTTAGGACCATTTTTGTCGTTTTTGGCAGGCAAGAAGGGCATCTGCTCTTCAAGCGTGGCCCAAAATGTCTCAGTGCGTGTCCTAAGGTACTGCATACAAGATTCCCTAGTTTCAAACCAAGGCTCGTCTTTGTGTTGAACATTCTCATTCAAAACAAGTTCACACCCTAATAGCTTTGCTTCAATAACCATTCTTGGACAGGTATCGCCTGCTAACGGAAAAAAGATAAGACCCCTTGAAGAAGCCAGCTTTTCTAATGTATCTCTGTATCCGAGGCCCCAAACTAACTCATAATCTAAACCATTTTCTTGGGCATATTTAATAGCTTTGTCTTTTCCTTTTATCCAAGAGTTTGAGCCCAATATTATCCACTTATCATTTTTATCGCTGGTGTTCATTTCCTCGATGTAATTTAACGTCTCAGGCGAGAAAACCGAACTGAGCACCTTTCCTTCGAGAAACGGAAAATTCTCTTTATGTCTGTTCTTCTGGCCTTCTGACATCCACCAATTAGTCTTTGCATTTTTGAGGAATAGGGCACGGATCTTAGCGCCGGTTTTCATCGCGCAGTCGCATGATCCAAGAGCCTCCTTGTGCTTCCCGGGGGAGCGAAATTCGCAATATTTATAATCATATTCCAGCGCGCTATAGTTCAAGTTTTTGATTGCATACATCAAGCAATCCTCTTGAACCCCAGCAAAGTTGCCAAAAATCCAAAAACAATTTTTAAATTTTTTCATTAATTCTAGTGTTACTTCTGCTGACTGAAAGCGGGCTCCCGGGAGCGCAGAGGAGTCGATTATTGCCTGTGTCGTTAGTTCTGCGCCTCCGACATATTGCTCCACAAAAACATCTGCAACAAAAATAATCATGTAGGTTATGTTCCCATTAATTTCTTAAACATATCATCGACTTCTACATCAAGGTCTGTCTTCTTATAAATCGATGAAACCATTTTTTCATATTGTACATCGCGGCTGAACTCTTTCTTTACGTGTTTCGACAAAGTGTTGGCCTTCTTCTTCCACTTAGCATAGTTTTTTCTTACTTGCCGGATTTTCATCTTGTAGGAGCCTTGATGGGGAAAGCACCACATGCTTTCAGGAATTATAACGTCCTTCCAGTGGGCCTGCTTTTGCACCGGAGAAATATCATAGTTGACCTCCGCAAACATTGCTTTTGACTTGCCTTTTTCTTGCGGAATGTATAAAAAGTCACACTGACCTCCCCAACCCGGGGTGATTACAGGCAGCCCGCTATAAGCAGCTTCGAACAGCGGAAGGCCGAACCCTTCTCCATGAGACAGTCCGATAAACGCCTTAATCTTAGGGTGGGCGAATAAAGAAGAAATTTCTTCAGGTTCCATAGTTCCGTGCAGCAAATAAACAGAACATTTTCTATCTTCGAATTCTGACAAGAGAATTTTAATATTTCTTTCTACTTGTGCGCGGTCGGCTAGCGATCCATTTCTCAAACTTGTTTTAAGAATGAGTCCGACTTCTTCGTCATGATTTTCCTCTACCCACCAACGAATAGTGTTCTCAAGATTTTTTCGAGGGCCCCATTGGGCCATTACCAAATAATTAAAATCATGCTTAAAGTCTATATTCAAGTCTACATGCTGGTGTGATCGAACCGGATATCCTACCACGTCTATTGGGGTATTAATCCTAAGTTCTGAGGATTCGCCGGTTTGGTTATTAGTCGCCTTATAGACTGCTTCTTTGAAGCCAGATTTGGCATGGTTGGATACAACTATAACTTTGTCCATTATATTTGATTGTTGTAGCCACACAGGCGCAACCTTGGTAGTTTCGATGCCGGCAGTTATTCCCACATTGTATTGTGCCAACTTTTGCCACTCATTAGGTATAGTTACTTGAACGGATATATCAAAAAAGGCGGCCTTGTTCTCTCTAGTATAAAGAGCGGTCTTTCGAACTACCTCGTTAAACCAGTCCATTTCTTCGTTTTTCTTAGATATCCAAGCAGTCTGTCCCCAATTTAGAGGGTCTAGATAAATATCAAAAAGATCTTCCCTGCTACGAAGGGCCCTAATTACAAATCTTGCATGTTCGCCATATCCACTTTGTGTGAGGAACGGGCCTCTAACAATTATTTTCTTTTTCATGATATTTCTCTCAATTCCCAAGGGTTATAATGCTTTCTGTTTTCCCATGAACCATATTTCTCATGTATTTTATCCATCAGGTCAACCCAACTGGTAAGGAACTTTTCGAAGTTATAATTATCCCTTACGTGCTCCGAGCCCTTTAGACCCAACAATTCTATTTCTTCTTTTGGCATATTGTACATTTTTTCTAAAGCTGACATCAATTCTTCGCCGTTGATTCTATCTTCAAAAATGTATGGAACCTGCTGGGAACCAATAATTGCCTTTGACGCTGGTTCAAGACCTATGCCAAACCAATCCTTTCCGTTGGTTACTTGTTCTTGTAGACCACCAGTCATGTTAACGATAATCGGAGTACCACAGGACAAGGACTCAAGAGTAGCTAACCCAAAACCTTCAGCGTCTGATATATTAATCGTGCAAGTGGCCATGTTATAAAGCATTGCTAATACCTCTGGTGGGTATTTTGAAGTAGTAAAAATAACCCTTCCGTCATCAGCGTCGAGATCCTGTATAATCTTTTCCAAATCCTGACCGTGAGGATCTTTAACATCTGTGTGCATAACCAAGCAAACGTTATCGGGGCCAACTTTCTTGGCAAATTCATTAAAATAGTAAACAAGGGATCCGCTCATCTTCCGGCGGGCGTTGCGATTATTCCAAAAGAAAACCTTCTTATCTTTCAGGGAAAAATTGAAGTTTTCATTTACAAATTTCTCCACCTCATCATCTGGCATCTTTTTGAAATGATTTTCGTCAACAGCATGAGGCAGATAGCAATGATCAACTTCTGGGGATACACCCTTGATTATTCGTTCCGTTAATTTAGAGATACAGGCAATAACATCTGTAGACCTATAGTTAACTTCATTATATTTAGGAAATGGATAATTGTCCCACACATGATAATAGACCATTGGAATCACGGAGCGAATTTCATTTTCTATGTCCCAAAGCCAAGGAAAAAATCTTGGATCCGTCATAAACCAAAGAATATCAGGCTTTTCCACTTGAATCGCCGATCTCAACATTTGTTGGGTTCCGTACCCGTCAACAGGGTGGATCGTCCAATCCTCACCCCACGGATCAACTTTCTGGGGCGTGTAGTCTTGGTGTTTTACTGCTCCGCCAAAACAGACCACCTTATATCTTCCAGTTTTTAAGAGGGCCTCAATAATATACTTTGTTTGAGTACCTACGCCTGATGGAGCAAACGGATGGTCTGACAGCATCAATACTTTAATTTTTTCGCTCATTTAATCCTCTATGTACAATGTACTGTTTTATAGAATGCACAGCCCTTACAAGATAGACGATTCTTGATAACGAGCTTTCTTTTTATATTAATAACCGCTTTTTCAAGGAATGTCAAGGCATTTCTCACTTTTGTTGGGCCACTTGTAACCCTGAATATCTCTGTATTGTTCTTCTTTGCGGTTCTTTTAAGAAGTCCAAAGTGGGTTTCAACCATATCTAGGGGTATTCCGTGCTTCTTAGCCCAGAATACCTTATATAGGGTTAGCTGATAGTTGGTAATCTTATCTGCTTTTCTTCTGGCATTCCAACCCCAAGAGGTTGTTTTCCAGTCCAGAATGTGATATTTGCCGTCTTTTGTCTTGACAACAAGGTCGATGAAGCCCTTGAACTTCAAATTGTGACCCTCCATATCCTCATAAAGCTTTTCCTCAGTGGAAACAACCTCACAATCTTCAAAGTAGTTGTCAAGCTCATCTCTAAACGACGAAACGATAGGCTCATACTGGCCTACCATCTGCTTGTAAAGATCCGGCTGGATCTCAACTTCTTTTACTTTTAGAGAGGCAACCTCTTTCTCAAACTCCTCAAGGAAGTGTTTCCCTCTATCTAAATTCTCATCTAACAGGCCGTGCTCGCAAACACTATGCATAGCAGTTCCAAAGGCAGTATGGAGGTTGCCTTTGAAACCATCGATCTTATCGATATATTGTAGCTTGTGCTTGCGCGGGCATTCGTGCCATAATTTTATTTCCGAATAGGAAACATGCGCCATTTAATCCTCAGTAGAGACCTTCTTAGTTGAAGATCTAGTGCGCTTCTTCCTTGTAGGTTTCGGCTGCACTGGTTTCTCTTCTTTTAATATAACCTTTTTTGAAGGTTTGTCAAATAATTTCTTTTCAAAAATCCAAGTTCCCTCTCTGTGGTGTTCCCTTTTATTGTGTACAACGGGCGCGTGTATAACCTTCGTCACCTCGACCCCTTTATTTTTTAAAAATTTCCACACATCTTCAGTATATACTTTAACTATCGGCACCCCATCGCGGCCGCCTTGTTCTTCAACAGATACTTCTACAAAAACTGCACATGTATCTCTGGTTATATTAAAACTAACATATTTCATCAACTAACTCCTGTAATATTCCACTAAACTCTGGCAATTCTTGTTTAACCCGAGGTCGATCTTCTATCAAAAATTCATAAACTACGTCAACAAAATTGTCTGTAGAGTGCTGGTCAGCATTCCAATAATTTTCAAGCTCTCTAGTCACTTCTTTGTTCTCATAAAATAAATGTATGTACTTTTGTTCTATCGATTCGGCGAGGCCTGAGGTTATATCATAGACGATATCACTTTCGTAGTGGGCGCGGTTACAAAGATATATCGCGTTATCCATGAATTTAGAACACCCAACTTCGTCGTCTAAAAAATCAAATTTGCCCACATATATGATGTCTATTTCAGAAAACAGGCAAACAGGTATTTTTTTCTCAATTTCTCCTAATACTTTTTCAATACTTATTTCTTCAACAAAAGAATTCAAAAAACTAACATCTATCTTATTAAATAGTCTGTGAGTTTTCATTGTTTTCAGCCGAGCGACCGTAGTTAATATCGACCAAGGCCTGCTCATATCCTCGAACCCAGTTTTCTTCAGCCACCAGCATTAGAAATTCTGGAAATTCTTCTGCTACACATTCAACAATCATTTCTGTTGTGACTTCATCGTTTTTCGGATTTTTCTGTTTACCAACGTATGATAACAGCCATTCTTTAATTGTTGCTTTGTTTTTTTCCATACCTACTCCTAAGGTTATATCTTAAATATATCTGATTTTTCCTCTATTGTCAAGGAAAAACTTACAATACCTTCGCAGCGAGGGTCGCGACTTGTGATCTCTCACCCTTTTTGAGAGTGACATGCCCTGTGATCGCATACTCTTTCATTTTTTCCACTGCATGCGTAAGGCCTGAGGACATTTCGTTAATATAGATATTGTCTATTTGTTCTATATCGCCGGTTAGGACTATCTTAGTGCCTTCCCCCACTCTGGTGAGGATTGTCTTAATCTCATGCGCTGTGAGGTTCTGGGCCTCATCTATGACGATGTATGCGTTGGCTATCGAGCGCCCGCGGATATAGGTCAGGGCTTCCATCTCAATGATGCCTCTTTCCATATAATCATCAAGGGTTGTCTGATCATCACCTGTCAAAAACTTGAGATTATCCTGTACTGGCGCCAACCAAGGGGCCATCTTTTCTTCCATTGACCCCGGGAGGAAGCCGATATCCTTACCCATAGGCATGATTGGTCGTGAAACAACCAGTCGCTTATAGGAATGATCATCTTTTGAAGCCTTTCTTAGACTATATTTGACATCTAGAGTGTTTATAACCTGCTCTAGGCCGGCTGCGATGGCCACTAAAGTCTTACCAGACCCAGCCTTGCCGACAAGAGAAACAACCTGTACCTTGGGATCCATGAGGAGGTCAATGGCGAACATCTGTTCCTTGTTTCTGGCTTTCACACCCCAAAGTCCGTCTTTGCGGTCAACTATGGGCGATAGGGGATTAGAGTATCCCAAGAATCTAGACAATGCAGTCTTCTTTTCATTAGAACTGGAGACAAGCATCACAAACTCGTTTAAACATATACCCGGATATTCTTCTTTATCTAGCTTTATTCTGTCTCCGTTGTAGAACTGATCAATCGTTTGGTCGTCCACTAAACAGGTATTGAAGCCAGAATACAACTCATTTTCGCTTTTAATGACCTCATTTACTGTATAATCTTCGGTTAAGACCCCAATAGAGTCACATATGACGCGCATATTGATGTCGCGACTGACAAGGACTGTTTTTCTTGCGCCGTTAATGGCGTCTTCCGCAAGGGCAGTCGAGATAATCTCATGATCGGCAACTTGGGGATCCAACTCTTCTGGTAGGCATGCTAAATCACAGGCGCCGACCTTTAGGACTCCTTTGCCTTTGCCAATGCGAACTCCCTTCTGTAAACTTCCTCTTGAACGCAAATCGTCAAAAGAACGAATGATTTTCCGGGCCTGAAGCCCGGCGCCATCTTGTCTTTTCTTGTGCTTATCAATTTCTTGTAACACTTTTAACGGAATAACTATATCATTATTTGCATAGTTAAAAATGCAGTCTGCATCCGTCAAGCAAGCGCTTGTATCAAGCACATATGTTTTTTTGGCCATATTGTTTCGCCTCTATTAGCCCGTTGTGGGCTCACTTATAAGTAGTCAGAAACAAAAGAACCCACCTCAAAAGAGAGGTGGGTTCAAAGGGG
>TARA_R110000851_G_scaffold44082_2_pt1 | contig 27906 bp, 21 predicted proteins | sample TARA_R110000851 | Tara Oceans TARA_R110000851 (sample SAMEA4397627) | marine metagenome | biome: Polar Biome; feature: [DCM] deep chlorophyll maximum layer (ENVO:01000326); material: water (ENVO:00002006), including particulate matter (ENVO:01000060) such as... | depth 17 m
GATTGTCATCGCTTGATATCGCTTGTCATCTAGCACTGCTTGGCTGTTGATTTTATAGCATCTAGCCGCGTAGCGTCCTAGCAGCGCAGCGCTCTAGGCTCTTAGATTGTCATCGCTTGATATCGCTTGTCATCTAGCACTGCTTGGCTGTTGATTTTATAGCATCTAGCCGCGTAGCGTCCTAGCAGCGCAGCGCTCTAGGCTCTTAAATTGTCATAGCTTGATATCGCTCGTTACCGCTTGTCATCTAGCACTGCTTGGCTTTTGATTGTATAGCATCTAGCCGCGTAGCGCTCTAGGCTCTTAGATTGTCATCGCTTGATATCGCTCGTTACCGTTTATTAACCAGCATTTAGGTACATTAACTTACCGATTTAGATAACGCCGACATTATCGTATCGCCCGCATAAAAAAACCGCATTCAATGCGGTTTTTTATGCGGGCGATTAGGGGGATACGGTCATAATCGACAGCATCACTCACACAAAGTCTAAGGACGATACACTTTTACGTTCGTATAGCCCTGCTCAACAAGGTATAAGGCCTGCAGTTTACTCATTACCCCACGATCACAATATAATAGATACGTTTTAGAGCTGTCTAAATCAGCAAATTGGGTCGCTAACTTAAAGAATGGGATCGCTTTAATCATCACATTATCAATTGATAATGGATCTTTTTCTTCTTCTTCAGGTGCACGAACGTCAATAATGATTTCGCCTGACGCCACATCTTTAACTGTTTCGGTTTCAGTCACTTGTTGATCCATCTCCGCTTCAATATCACGAACATCCATCACCACTGCAGACTCAATGATGCGATCAATCAAGTCTTCAGAAAACTTAAGCTCTTCAGCTTCAATCTTAGACAATACCGCTTTAACCGTCGGCTTTTGTGAAATAACACCACAATACTCAGGAATAGACTTAGCAAATTCTTCAGTGCCAATCACACGGCTCTGATTAATGATGTCTTGTTTGTCCATTGCGATAAGTGGGCGTAAAATCAATAACTCAGTGCTGCGGTCAATCACATTCAAGTTGGTCAGCGTTTGACTCGATACCTGACCTAAGCTTTCTCCCGTGACTAACGCTTGAATGCCGAATTTGTCCGCAATACGCGTTGCAGCGCGCATCATCATACGCTTAAGTACAACCCCCATCTGACCGTTATCAATACGTTCAAGGATCTCTTCAACCACTGGCTCAAATGGCACTGACACAAAACGTACTTTGTGCGACTCACCATACTTTTTCCACAAGTGATAAGCCACTTGCTTAACGCCAATTTCGTGTTGAGCGCCACCTAAATTAAAGAAACAGTAATGGGTACGGGCGCCTTTCTTAATAAACTGAAAACTCGACACGCCAGAATCAAAACCGCCCGAAATAAGCGACAATACATCTTCTTGGGTCGCCATAGGGAAACCGCCTAGTCCTTCAATACGACGCTCGACCATGTAAAGCTTATCTTGATTGATTTCAAGATTAACGGTCACATCAGGGTTTTTAAGCTTTACCCCAAGCGCCTCTGTGTGCTGGTTTAACCCGCCACCCACATAACGCTCAACATCGATTGAATTAAAATCATGATTACCAGAACGTTTTACGCGAACACAAAATGTTTTACCTGCAATTTCATCACGATACCTTGGTAAAGCCTGCTGATAAATATGATCTATCGAATCAAAACTGTACTCACTCACTTGCACAACGTGAGCAATACCAGGAATGCAAGCTAAACGCTCTGCAAAAGCATCACATAATTCCGGTTTATCGGCAGGTACATTAACTAAAATACGATCATATAAACGTTGTACTTTGGCATCGTCATCCACTTTTTTAAGTACATTACGGATATTGGTTTCGAGCATTTTGGTAAAGCGCATTCTTACCGACTTGCTCTTCATCATAATTTCAGGGTACAGCTTTACAATAAACTTCATGGGGCGTCCGCAGGTATCACCACCACAATAGCTCAGCATTCAGCATTGCTAGATAAAAAGATGGTAACACTTTGATAATAAATTAAAAAAACAGCAAAACCTTGTCTACTTGATTAACATAGGTAATCCAGCATATAGCAAAGCGTAAGCAATAATTCGCGGATTATACCAAATGATGCCTATTAACCAAACATATTCACTTTTTTATCTGTTATTTCTCAGCAAAACCGCTGTTACAGCACATTTCTAATACAAAAAAGCACAATCTCTGTAACCTGCAGAGATTGCGCTTATGCCTATCCTTTGATGATGAGCTATTGAGTCACTATAATTTCATTCGATTGTTTCGCTTTACCTTGTTCAATGGCAATTTCAACACGCCGATTTCGAGCTTGATTCTCTTTAGAATCATTGGGTACCAAAGGTCGATTAGAAGCCTCTCCAACCACTTTCATCCTTGATTCATCAAAACCAGTGACTGTTCTTAATTCATGAGCCACCGAAACAGCACGTTGACTTGATAGCGCCCAGTTTGAACTGTAAAGCTCATTACTGATATCAGCACCGTCAGTATGACCCGATACCGTAACAATCCCAGGAACATCTTTTAATAACTCACCAATTGAACGCACAATCGGTTTAAACTTAGGTTGTAAAAAGCCAGAACCAGAAGTAAATGAGCCTTTCTCACGAATACGAATTATAATTTGCTGACCTAAAGATTCAATTTCAATGGCACCATCAACAATTTCTTCGTTGAGCTTCTCAGCCATTTTTTTCACTTGATCATTTATATTTTCTTGCGCAGATGAGGCCGCTTTTTTAATGGCTTCAGCTTCTTGCTGGGCCGTAGCAGCGGCATTACCACCACGCTGTTCACCACTTTGCTTTTGAGTCCCCCCCGCACTGTCCTCTTCACCGGCCTGATATTCAATGGTCGGTTGAGTCATTTCATTGGTTTGTTGATTAATGATCTCAATTGGGGTGGGATCGGGTCTACCAGGGCGAAATTCAAGCGCGATAACCGATGTCCCCTTAGGAATGTCTTTTACTTCAACTTTGTTTTGCACCCCAAATGCATACTTCATTGAGCCGGCGATTTGTTTAAACTTCATTACGTCCATTTCAGAGAACGCTAACAGCAACACGAAGAAACACATCAGCAAAGACATTAGGTCAGCAAAGGTGGCCAGCCACATAGGGGCACCTGCAGGTGGACAATCACACTTGGCCTTAGCCATGAGTTACTCTCCGTCCGTTGTATCGATTTCACGCGATTTTTCAGTCAAGTAATTCTTCAAGAAACCTTCAATCACCCGGGGGTTTTGTCCATCTTGAATCGCTAATACCGCGTCCATAATTAAATTACGGTTAAGCAATTCTTCATTCATCCGCAATGATAATTTATCCGCCATTGGGATGGCGATCATGTTGGCAATTATCGCGCCATAAAGAGTGGTTAACAATGCAACCGCCATTGCGGGTCCAATCGATTTTGGGTCGTCCATGTTAGATAACATCGCCACCAAACCAACCAGGGTACCAATCATTCCCATCGCAGGGGCAACATCACCCATGGCTTTAAAAATACTAATCCCAGTTTTGTGGCGGTCTTCGGTCAACGCTATATCTTTTTCAAGCGCGTTACGCACCACTTCACCATCATGACCATCGACTAACATATCGATAGCTTTTTGCATAAAACTGTTGGTAATGACCGCCTCTTCTAGTGCTAAAAATCCGCCTTTACGGGCAGCATCTGCCATAGTGACAGACTGCTCAATCAAATCTTCAGGTTTATCTAATTTAAACATGAAGGCTTTCATACCAATCTTTATCGAACCCAAAAATTGCTTTAGGTTAAATTTCATCATCACAACAAATAAAGAGCCTGCTACAACAATCAAAATTGACGGTACATTGATAAATAATCCGAGACCACCACTGGTGATCATCGCGCCAATAATAAATGCAAAAGCACCGATAATACCTATTAGGGTAGCTAAATCCACAACCTCTCCTCAATCGCAGTCATCACGCTGCTTATTTGTGCGATTTTATCGCGCTGTTCGTACAAATTAAATAACTCGAACATTCTGGCATCTATTGATGCAAATCACATTGCCCATCGTTATGTATTACAGTAAAAAATTCAATACTATTTTACGCTATCTATTTCAAACCCTAACGTCTTATCGGTCAAACTTGGCGCAAGTTTAGCCTGTTTTGCACATTCTAAACAAAATTCAATAACAAAGCGTGCTGTTGAGCAAATAACCAGCGACTGTATTTGACCGATACGCTGGGCTGATATACCTTGTCTCACGCTGAATGAAAGGAATAATAATCGTGGCTAAAAAACCAGAAAATCTCAGTTTTGAACAATCATTAACTGAGCTTGAAACCATTGTTGCTCATTTAGAGCAAGGTGAAGTGTCGCTCGATGACGCGCTTAAACAATTTGAGCGAGGCATTAAGTTAGTCCGTCAAAGCCAAGGAAAGCTTGAACAAGCACAGCAAAAAGTCTCTATCTTATTAAATGAAGATGATGCTGAATTAGCACCGTTCACTATAGAAAGTGAATAATCGTCAACATAGTGTTATTGAATAATAGGTCTTGATACGTGTTAGCTAAAGCGATAAAAACATACCAAAAGCGCGTTAATACTATTCTTAACGAGCATTTAGGCCAGCTTGATGATGCTGCACCAGACTTAAAGGCGGCAATGCTTCATGGTGCATTATTAGGCGGCAAACGCATCAGGCCATTTTTGGTCTACAGTGTGGGTGACATGCTTGGCGTCAATATTAATGCACTTGATAAAGCCGCCGCAGCCATTGAGTGTATTCATGCTTACTCGTTAATACACGATGACTTACCGGCCATGGACAATGATGCACTCCGACGGGGTCAACCCACGGTTCATATTGCATTTAATGAAGCTAACGCCATTTTAGCTGGTGACGCGCTGCAAACATTGGCCTTTGAAATAATCACCGCACCGTGTAACGATTTACGACCTGAACAACAATTGGCCATGGTCAGGGCATTAGCAAAAGCCTCTGGATATCGAGGAATGTGCGGTGGGCAAGCGATTGATCTGAGTGCCACCGATCACCGTATAGATTTAGACAGATTAACCGAATTACATAATAAAAAAACCGGCGCGTTAATCAGTTGTGCCGTCGAACTTGCTTTAATTGCGGCAGATTTACCCGATGAGCACTATCAACTGATGATGAAATACGCCCAAAGCCTTGGATTGGCCTTTCAAGTGCAAGACGATATCTTAGATATTACCGCAAGCACCGAAGAGTTAGGCAAACCTCAAGGCAGCGATGAACAATCCAACAAAAGCACTTTTCCTAAACTATTAGGTCTCGATGGTGCCAAAGCCTGTGCAGAACAACTAATACAAGATGCACTATCAGCGCTGACTAAATTACCATATAATAGTCAGTTAATTGCAGACTTCGCCCACTATATTATTGAGCGAAGATTATAATAAAGAGTCAGAAAATCTCGCTATGATTTTTGATATTGCTAAATTTCCAGTACTAGCGAAAGCTAATACACCAGAAGAATTAAGGAAGTTACCTCAAGGTTTACTTCCACAAGTCTCTGATGAATTGAGACAATTCTTACTTCAGTCCGTTGGTATTTCAAGCGGACATTTTGCTTCTGGCTTAGGCACAGTTGAATTAACTGTGGCACTTCATTATGTCTACAACACCCCATTTGATCGGTTAGTGTGGGATGTAGGACATCAAGCTTACCCACATAAAATCCTCACTGATCGCCGCGAACAAATGCACACCATTCGACAAAAAAATGGTCTGCATCCATTCCCATGGCGTGAGGAAAGCCCATATGACACCTTTAGTGTCGGTCACTCAGGCACGTCTATCAGTGCAGCATTGGGGATGGCGATAGCCGCAGAAAAAGAAGCGGTTGGGCGAAAAGTTGTGGCCGTTATTGGCGATGGTGCCATGACAGGCGGTATGGTATTTGAAGCCATGAATCATGCGGGCGATTTACACAATGATATGCTTGTGGTGCTCAATGATAATGAAATGTCGATTTCTGAAAATGTTGGCGCACTCAACAATCACCTTGCCCAGCTTATGTCAGGTCGTTTTTACACCACCATTAGAGAAAACAGTAAAAAAGTGCTTAAAGGCCTGCCTGTCATTAAAGAAATGGCTAAGCGCACTGAAGAACATCTTAAAGGCATGGTGGTGCCCGCAACATTATTTGAAGAGCTAGGGTTCAATTATATCGGCCCAATTGATGGTCACGATGTCGATTCGCTCGTTGAAACTATGCGCAATATGCGCAACCTCAAAGGCCCACAAATGTTGCATATCATGACCAAAAAGGGTCGTGGTTATGAGCCTGCGGAAAAAGATCCGATTGGCTGGCACGCGGTGCCTAAATTCGATCCAAGCCAATTTAAAAAACCCACAACTAAACCAGGTTTACCGACATTCTCGGAAGTGTTCGGTAAATGGTTATGCGACATGGCGGAACAAGACGACAAGTTAGTCGCGATTACACCGGCTATGCGTGAAGGTTCTGGGATGGTTGAATTTTCACAACGATTCCCAAAACAATATTTCGATGCCGCTATTGCTGAACAGCATGCAGTAACGTTATCTGCAGGGTTTGCCTGCGAAGGGTTAAAACCTGTAGTGGCGATTTACTCAACTTTTTTACAACGCGGATATGACCAGTTTATCCACGACGTGGCTTTGCAACGCTTGCCAGTATTGTTTGCCATCGATCGTGGTGGCATTGTTGGCGCTGATGGCCCTACACATCAAGGTGCGTTCGATTTAAGCTTTATGCGCTGTGTTCCCAATATGATCATTATGGCGCCATCAGATGAAAACGAATGCCGTCAAATGCTCTATACCGGTTATTGTTATCAAGATGGCCCTACCGCAGTGCGGTACCCTCGAGGTTTTGCGACCGGTGCAGAACAAGTTGAACACATGACTAAAATACCTATCGGTAAAGGGGTCTTAACGCGTCAAGGGCAAAAAATTGCCATTGTAAACTTTGGCACCACACTTGCCGCAGCGACAGACGCAGCAGAAAAGCTGGATGCGACCGTCGCCGATATGCGCTTTGTTAAGCCACTTGATTTAAGCTTGCTTGAACAGCTCGCAAATAGCCATGATGTTATCATTACCGTTGAAGAAAACGCCATTATGGGCGGCGCAGGTTCTGGAGTGCTTGAAGCATTACACAAAATGCGTATCGTAAAGCCTGTACTACAAATTGGTTTGCCAGATGAGTTTATTCAACACGGCGCACCAGATGAAATTACTGCAGAACTGCAACTTGATGCTGCAGGGATTTTAGCGCAGATCCAAGCGTTTATAGCTTAATGCTTTTGTGATGATGACTGATAGTTGATGCCAATAAAAAAGGACTGAAAATTCAGTCCTTTTTTGTGTCTATTGCACTAGTGTTTATTCATCTAGTGCTAATGGTTCTCGTCTCTAGCAGAAAATGTTGACGTTAACGCGTTAAGCTTCAACATCCACACTTGCGCCGCCTTGAGATACCATCACCATAGCAGGACGTAATAAACGATCATTTAATAAGTAACCTTTCTGCATTACCATCATGACAGTGTTAGCAGGATACTCAGCACTGGGCTGCATACCAATAGCTTGATGATGTTCAGGGTTAAATGCTTGACCTTGTGGATTAACCTGAGTCACACCAAACTTCTCAACTGAGGTTAAAAAGCCTTTCATGGTCAGGTCGACACCTTCATAAATCGCTTTGGTCGCCTCATCTTCAGGATTAGTACCCTGTAAGGCACGTTCCATATTATCGATGACAGGTAACAGTTCGTTAGCAAACTTTTCCAAGGCAAACTTACGTGCTTGCTCGACATCTTTTGCCGCGCGAGTACGAATATTCTGTGTTTCAGCCGCCGCGCGCACTTCAACATCTTTACGCTCAGCTAACGCAGTTTCAGACTCAGCCAATAGTTGCTCTAATTCTTCAATGCGAAAATTTGCTTGGGTTAATTCATCTATCAAACTTGCGTCATCAGCCACGACTTCAGGTGTTTCCACGTCTTCCACTTGATCTTGCGATGTGTTGTTCGATTCGTTGCTCATTTTCACTCCAGCTAAAAAATGCGTAATTTGGTATTCTACGACAATAAATAAAGTGTCCATTTACTGAGAAATTAACAGCAAAACTCACACTTATAATAAGTTTGAGTATATTATGGGGATCAATTCTTATGTTTCAAGGCCTAAAGGCATAACAAACGCGAATATGACTAAAATGTTCAAGACAATCGGACTCATCGGTAAACCACATCATCAAGGGACTAACCTAACCATAACTCGATTGCATCATTGGTTAAGCATGCAGGGCTTTAAGGTTATCGTTGAAGGACGAATATCTGCAGAGCTAGACCCTGATGTTTGTTCAATGGACCTACTTGAAATGGGTGAGCATTGTGATTTAGCCATCGTGGTTGGCGGTGATGGTAACATGCTAGGTGCTGCCAGGGTATTGGCTCGTTTCAATGTTGCAGTGATTGGCGTAAACCGGGGCAACTTAGGCTTTTTAACCGATTTACCTCCCGATAACTTCGAAGAAGCCTTGTCTAAAGTATTGGGTGGAGAATTTGAAACTGAACACCGTTTTTTACTTGAGGCTGAAGTTCACCGCCACGGTAAAATAACCTCCAGTAATACCGCGGTGAATGAAGCAGTGCTTCACCCTGGTAAAATTGCGCATATGATCCAGTTTGAGGTTTATATCGATGAGCAATTTATGTATAGCCAGCGCGCTGATGGGATGATTGTCTCCACGCCAACAGGTTCTACGGCTTATTCTTTGTCAGCTGGCGGGTCAATTTTAACCCCTAATCTTCAGGCGCTTATTTTAGTGCCTATGTTTCCTCATACCTTATCTTGTCGACCCATTGTCGTCGATGCATGTAGCATCATTAAATTAGTGGTATCGCCTGATAATGGGGAAAATCTCGAAGTCAGTTGTGATGGCCATGTCCATTTAGCGGTATTACCTGGTGATGAAATATTTATTCGCCGCTCGAACGAACGCCTAAGACTCATCCATCCCAAAGGACACAATTACTTCCATGTGTTACGTAACAAATTAGGTTGGGGAAGTAAACTTTTCTAACATTTGACTCCCGTCACAACACTTTCTCTTATCTAGTGAGCTTCTTCACATTAACAACCACTAATTAATTATATTGTAAACCCAATCGATGACTCGTTTGGTTTTACCGTATATGAACTTTTGCGCCCTCAAAAGATGTGACCTTGAACACTCGCATGCAACCCTATATATGACAAACCTCACAATTTCATCGGCCGACAAACTTTCTCGTATGTTAAATGATCTCGATCAACACATTTAACACTTAAATAACGTCTATTACGCCCTAGTTAGCGAAATGCTAACAAATAATAACAACTTATACCCACTTATAGTCAGAGGTATGCATGACAATATTACAGTTACTAGCAAGCTTAACGCCCATTATTAGCGTAATGGTCTTTTTAGTTCTAATGCGCTTACCAGCGTCCAAAGCAATGCCCATATCTATGGTTGTTACGGGCCTTGCAGCATTGTTTATTTGGCAAATGGATACGCAACTTCTTGCGGCATCCGTGGTCGAAGGTCTTCTCGCAGCATTAACACCGCTTACCATCATTTTTGGCGCAGTGTTTTTGTTAAATACGCTTAAATATTCTGGTGCTATGGACACCATCCGCGCAGGTTTTACTAATATCAGCGCTGATTCCCGTGTTCAGGTAATCATTATTTGCTGGTTGTTTGGCTCGTTTATTGAAGGCTCAGCTGGCTTCGGTACTCCGGCAGCAATCGGTGCACCACTACTGGTATTATTAGGTGTACCACCTATTGGCGCAGCAGTTGTCGCGTTAATTGGTGACTCTACATCCGTATCGTTTGGGGCGATTGGTTTACCGGTATTGTTTGGTATGGATCAAGGTCTAACTGAGGGCGGCGTTAACATGGCTGCTGCTCAAATTGCTGAACATGGTGGTACCTTTGCAGGTTATGCACAGTATATCGCTCAACATATGATCACCATTGACTTAATTACCGGTTCATTAATTCCGTTAGTGATGGTTTGTGTATTGACCGGCTTCTTCGGTCGTAATAAATCCATCATGGAAGGCTTACAAGTTTGGAAATTTGCCTTATTTGCTGGTTTTGCCTTTACCATACCAGCATGGTTAATTAACTATGTTGCCGGTCCTGAGTTCCCTTCTGTTATTGGTGCACTTGTGGGTATGGCGTTAGTTATTCCTGTCGCTAGAAAAGGCTGGTTACTACCATCAAAACCTTGGTGTGACTTTAGCGAAAATGACAATAAATCAGATGAAGATACAGCACTTAACCAAACACCGGTAAAATTCACACAACTTGCCGCTTGGTCTCCATACATCATTATGGCGGCGTTGTTAGTCTTATCTCGTGTTATTGCTCCATTTAAGAGCTGGTTACTAAGCTTTAACATTAGTTGGACTGGTTTATTAGGTACAGAGCTTAAAGCAGGCTTTGCCACGCTATATGCTCCAGGTGCCTTCTTTATTATTGTATGCTTAATTGGTTTCGTATTATTCAAAATGAAACCTACCGCCATGAAGCAATCAATCACAGTGTCTTGCAAATCAATGCTACCGACTATTATTTCATTAGGTGCATCTGTACCTATGGTGAAAATATTCTTAAATTCAGGTGAGAATGGCGCAGGTCTAGCGTCAATGCCGGTTGCATTAGCAGACTTACTTGCCAACAGCATGGGCTCAGTTTGGGCTTGGGTTTCACCTATTGTGGGTATCTTTGGTGCATTCTTGTCGGGTTCTGCTACGTTCTCAAACATGATGTTCTCAGGCCTACAGTATACTGTTGCCGATAATATCGGGATGAAACATGCAATGGCCCTAGCCTTACAAGGTATTGGTGCTAATGCGGGCAACATGATGTGTGTCATGAACGTAGTTGCTGCGGCAACTGTGGTGGGAATGGCAGGACGAGAGTCTGAAATTATTCGTAAAACAATGCCTATCGCACTAGGTTATGCCTTAGTGGCAGGCACTATTGCTTTTTTCTGGGGTGGATTTTAATTCACAATAAAGTTGCTTCTATTCTAACGATAGCAATACAACAACAACAGCAGCAGGCATGCAGTGCCTGCTATTCATTCGAGTGTTAAGAGAGCATGTTATGACTATTAATTATAAAGAAGTGATGGATACGTTAACGTCACAACTAGGCAAACACGCCGTATCTGATGATCCTGTGCGTCGTTTTGCTTGGTCAACTGATGCCAGTTACTTTCGTATCGTACCTGAAATTGTGGTACACGCAGATACTCCGGAACAAGTTAAAATAACCCTTAACATCGCCAGAATACATAATGTGCCAGTGACCTTTCGCGCTGCGGGTACGAGTTTATCGGGTCAGGCAATTGGTGAAGGCATTTTACTTATTTTGGGCCATGATGGTTTTAGAAACATTGATATCAGTGAAGATAGAACCTCAATTACCCTTGGGGCTGCGGTGTATGGTTCTGACGCGAATTTGGCGTTAAAACCCTTTAATAAAAAGATTGGTCCCGACCCGGCCACATTAGCCTCGGCGCAAATTGCAGGTATAGTGGCGAACAATGCCTCTGGCATGTGTTGTGGTACGGCGCAAAACAGTTATCAAACCATTAAGTCGGCTAAATTAATATTTGCCGATGGGACTGAACTCGATACGGGTTGCCCAGAGTCTAAAGCGGCGTTTAGCCAGTCACATGCTACGTTAATTACCGCATTAACTAGCCTAGCGCAATTAACTCAACAGAATCCAACCCTGTCTGCCCGCATCCGTAAAAAGTTCTCAATTAAGAACACCACGGGTTACAGTATTAATGCCCTCACAGACTTCAGTGACCCATTTGATTTAATTAATCACTTGATTGTCGGTTCAGAAGGCACGCTCGCTTTTGTTAATGAAGTGACTTATCACACGGTTGAAGAAGCCAAGTTTAAAGCTTCTGCCATGGCAGTATTCTTCAGCATGGATGATGCCGCAAGCGCAATACCACTGATTATAGGCGATAGCGTAGCCGCAGCAGAATTGCTCGACTGGGCATCAATTAAATCGGTTACCGGTAAAACGGGCATGCCTGAGTGGCTAAGTAGTTTACCAGAAGGCTCAGCTATTTTATTAATTGAGTCTCGTGCTAACGATCCAGAGACCTTAGTACAATACACTAAAGATGTGATTAAAAAAATCGCCCACATTGACACCGAACGTCCCACTGAATTCACCAATGATGCAGCTGTTTATGGCAAATATTGGGCAATGCGTTCTGGTCTGTTCCCAATTATTGGCGGCGCAAGACCTAAGGGCACATCGGTCATTATTGAAGATGTTGCATTCGAAGTAAAACACTTAGCCAGTGCTGCGGCAGACTTAACTGCACTATTCCATAAACACAATTACCCAGAAGGGGTGATTTATGGCCATGCATTAGCCGGTAACTTCCACTTTATGATCACGCCGACATTTGCCTCACAAAACGATATCAATCGTTTCCAAGACTTCATGCAAGATGTCGCTGAAATGGTGGTCAATAAGTACGATGGTTCGATGAAAGCCGAACATGGTACAGGCCGGGCCGTAGCTCCCTTTGTTGAAATGGAATGGGGCAGCGACGCTTACACCTTAATGAAGCAAATCAAGCAGATTTTCGACCCAAGTAAATTGTTAAACCCTGGGGTTCTTCTCAATGATGACAAGCTAGTACACGTTAAAAATATTAAGCCTTGTCCAGTCGTTGATGACTTTGTTGATAAATGTATTGAGTGTGGTTTTTGTGAAAAGACCTGTCCGACAACAGCCCTGAACTTCTCGCCTCGTCAGCGTATTGCTGTTCTGCGTGAAATTGAACGTTTAGAGCAATCGGGTGATAAAAAAGCCGCCGCAGAAATGCGTGCCAGTGCCAAATATGATGTGGTTGATACCTGTGCAGCCTGTCAGCTATGTACTATTGCCTGCCCAGTTGACAACAGCATGGGTAATTTGGTGCGTAAACTGCGCACACCTTACATCACCACCACAGAACAAAAAGTGCTCGACTTCCAAGCCAATCATTTTGGTGCGGTAAACCAAGTGATCAGCACAGGTTTTGATATTTTAGGCATTCTGCATAAAGTGACGGGTGATAGCATCACCGGCTCATTAATGAAAGCAGGTCGTTTAATTACTAAAGAAGTGCCTTATTGGAATCCAGACTTCCCTAAAGGTGGCAAAGTGGCTAAGCCATCCAAGCATATACCGGGACAGCCAAGCGTGCTGTACTTCCCTGCTTGTGGCGGCAGAACATTTGGCCCAACCCCGAAAGATCCTGATAACCGCACGCTACCTGAAGTGGTTATCACCTTGCTCGAACGTGCAGGTTACAATGTGATCGTCCCAGACAATACCCGTCATTTATGTTGCGGTCAGATGTGGGAATCAAAAGGTGATTTCAAAAATGCCGATGCTAAGCGCGATGAACTCATTGAAGCACTGAGTAAACAGTCTGACAATGGCAAAGTTCCTGTGATCCTTGATGGAACGTCTTGTACCTATCGCACATTAACCGGTAATCCTAAAGTACAAATTACCGATTTAGTCGAGTTTATGCACGACAAGATGTTACCTAACATGACTATCACGAAGAAAACTAGCAACATCACCTTACATCAAGGTTGTAGTGCTCGTAAGATGAAGCTAGAGCCGCATCAGCAAGCTATTGCTGACGCCTGTGCTCAAAATGTGCAATTACCTGCAGGTATTACCTGTTGTGGTTATGCTGGTGAAAAAGGCTTGTACAAGCCAGAAATTAACGCCAGCGCATTGCGCAACATTAAAAAGCTTATTCCTGCGGAAATTAAAGAAGGTTACTACTCCAACCGTATGTGTGAAGTCGGCTTAACCCAACACAGTGGTATTTCTTACCGCCATTTAGCCTATTTACTAGAAGAATGTACTCGTTAAACTAACGGACCATCACAGTAAATAGCATAAACAATAAGGGCATTGATATCATATCAATGCCCTTATTTTATTGAATACTGCCAACGATTTATTGAATACAGATAACAAAACGCTTACCTGCAACTAAAATCATTACAAAAACGATGTCATAGCAAAAACTAAACCAATAAACACCCCAGCAATTGTTGTTGCAAAAGCTTATCATCGAGTGGCATATCACTAATAATTTCAACCCGAGTATCTAGCGCATCATCAAGTTCATCGAGCTTTAACTTATTATCCACCATATTCACGCTCAACACCCCATCGCGGGTAATAACAATGGCTTTTAACCTCAGCACCTTATCCAATTTAACCGTGTCTACCCACGCCATAAATCGTTCAAACTGGAAACAATGCGCTGCAGAGAATATCCAACCACTGCTGTAACAGCCCTCGCCTTGATTGGTTTTATGAATAAACCCGGTCGGTGAAAATTCAGGGGTATCGATATCACTCAGCGGTGGGGCGCTAGAAAGCCATGTATGGGTAAGCGATTTTTGACGCAGTAGTCGTTGAGAAGTATTAAGCGGTTGATATTTTGTCGGCGTATTTAAGCGCAATAATATCTGCTGGATCAGCTCAACATCGGTAAAGTGATTATCGACCGTAATAAGCGGTGTGTGTTGCAAGTGTAATTGGCTGAGGAACTGCTGTAATTGCAGATGATCAGTTTCGGTATAATCTTGTGCTTTATTGGCCAGCAACACATCAGCCATTGTTAATTGTTGAGTAAACGTATCATGCTGTTGATAGCGCGGATCACTGACCTTTCGGGCATCAACTAGGCACACACTAGTCTGTAGTGTAATAACATGCTGATAATATTCAGATGTTAACAGCTTTGCAATTTCGGCAGGATGCCCGAGCCCAGTGGGTTCTATCAACAATCTGTCTGGTTTAGTATGCTGAATAAGCTGATTTATCGCGACTTGTGTTGGCAAGCCAGACACACAACATAGGCAACCACCTGGCACTTCCTTTATAACGACACCCGCCTTCTTTGTTGGTGTCATCCCCGACTCAGTAGCAAGATTATCACCACCAGCCACAGTCGCATTTAACAACCCGCCATCTATGCCTATTTCGCCAAATTCATTAACCAACACAGCCCACACTTCACCTTTAGGCTTATGAGCTAATAGTTGGCCAATGAGCGTGGTTTTACCCACACCCAAAAAGCCGGTAATAATATTAGTGTTAATCGGTTTGGTGATCATTTTTTCGCTTTAGCGTATTTGCCCTTTCGAGTAGGCTTAACATCGGCTTGCGACGGTTTGCCTCGTTTGTACTTAAGCACCTTTTTGGGCTTTTCTGGCGCTACATCTCGATACCTTGCAGGTAATGGCGCCCCTTCTTCATACCCTGTTGGCACCAAAGTCGGTAATGATTGCTCAATGAGTTGCTCAATTGCGGTAAGTAATTCTAGCTCTTGTGGGCTCACCAGCGAAATCGCTTCACCGCCAAGTCCAGCGCGGCCTGTACGCCCAACGCGGTGAACATAATCTTCGCACTCTTCAGGTAATTCAAAGTTAATGACCCTTGGTAGCGCTTGGATATCAAGCCCTCGAGCGGCCAAATCAGTGGCAATCAACACCCGTAACTGCCCCGCTTTAAATTCTTCTAACGCACGGTTGCGTGCTCCTTGGCTTTTATCACCATGAAATACCGATGACTTAATACCGTCTAGGCTTAATTCACGGTGTAAATGATCTGCCGTTTCTTTACGGCTGGTAAACACCATCACTTGCTGCCAATTATGTTTGCCAATTAATTCTGATAATAACTCAGCTTTACGGCGGGTATCCACTTTATACACTTGCTGAGCAACATTGGCGGCTGTAGTTTGGGTTTCAACATGCACATATTCAGGATCGTTTAGCATTTTAGCGGCAAGGGTTTTAACCTCTTCAGAATACGTCGCAGAAAACATCATTGTTTGATGTTGTCTGGCAATTAAACGCTTCACTTTTTCAATATCTTTAACAAAACCAAGGTCAAGCATTCGGTCAGCTTCATCAATCACTAGATGGGTCACTGATGATAAATCCAGTTCATGTTGGCCAATAATATCGAACAATCGTCCTGGTGTTGCCACCAACACATCCACGCCTTGCTCTAATGCCTTACGCTGGGGATTGATACTCGCGCCGCCATAAACGGCTAAGCTGGTCAGGTTGATAAACTGGCTGTATTTAACTAAATTATGTTCAATCTGAATAGCTAACTCACGTGTCGGCGTCATGATTAATGCACGTAAACGGTGCGAGGGCAATAAGTCCAAATGATCTTGTGCCATTAAATGGCTTAACAAAGGTAACGCAAAAGCAGCTGTTTTTCCGGTACCGGTTTCGGCACTGGCCAACACATCTCGGCCATCTAGCGCTAGTGGGATCACCGCTTGTTGGACAGGAGTAGCAGTTTGATACCCAGATTGGTTAACCGCATCTAGTAATAATGGCGGTAACCCTAGCGACGTAAATGACATAACAGACTCAATAAAACAAATAAAAATAGGCCGCTATTATATACTAATCTAAACACCATTAACTATTACATTAGTGATGGCACTAGTATGACATTAGCCATAACATCACAGCAGTCACGCAGATTTTGAGCTAATAACCGCACTAACGGGATATCAGCTGACTAACTGGCAATGAGGCCACTTTTTACCACCAGATACTTTTGCTCAAAATCGTGTCGACATAATGCATTCGAAAATAAATATCCTTGGGCATAATCGCAATCTGCCAACACCAATAAACGTCGTTGTTGTTCAGTTTCAACGCCTTTGGCAATCACTTTCATCCCGAGTTTATGGGCCATCACGATAATCGCTTCGCACAAACACAGATCATTACTTTCTGCAGTCACATTACGCACAAAACGTTGATCAATTTTAAGGTAATCAATCTTGATTTTTTTTAAATAGGAAAGCGATGAATAACCCGTTCCGAAATCGTCGAGCGACATTTGCATACCCGCATCACTGCAAGCTAATAACCTAGCCTCGACATTTGGCTCAGTTTCAAGTAATAGACTTTCAGGAATTTCGATACAAATATTATTGGTAGACATTGCGAGTGTCGACATGTGTTTAAGCCAATCTTTAACCCCGGTCGACCCGTCTCTAAACTGAACAGGCGACAGATTAATACTGATCTGAATATCACAATTAAATTGTGTCTTCCATTGAGCCGCTAACTCACTGACTTGATAAAATACCCAATTACCAATATCGATTATCATGCCGGTGTCTTCGGCAATAGAGATAAAATCTGCAGGCAAAATTAACCCCATGGTCGGGTGCTTCCAACGTAATAATGCTTCAGCCTTGATGACCTGCTGACTGCTTAAATCCACAATAGGCTGATAATACAACTCAAATTGCTGTTGGGTAATCGCAACCTTGAGATCTTGGATCAACATCATCCGCTTTTGTGCATTATCTTGCATTGTGGAGGTAAAATAATTAAATCGATTACGGCCATGCGTTTTGGCCGAATACATCGCTTGATCGGCATTTTTTAACAATGCTTCTGTGGTCTTTGCATCGTCAGGAAATAAGGTGATACCAATACTGCCACTAATGTAAGCGGTTTGATCACCCAAGAAATAAGGCTCTGCAAGTCGGTTAAGTATTTGCTGTGCAACACGGTCCACACCATGAGTATCCTCAAGGGCCGTCAACACAATGGTAAATTCATCACCACCAAGGCGGGCGACGATATCGGTCTCTCGTACGCATTTTTTTAGACGATCTGCTGTTTCAAGTAACAACACATCACCCATGTCATGGCCCAAGGTGTCGTTAATCTCTTTAAAGAAATCCAAATCTAAAAACATCAATGCAAAATGATTATGCTGCCGATCAGAACTCAACACCTGTTGATTTAAAAATGTTAATAACATCCTACGATTAGGCAAACCGGTGAGTGCATCATAATTGGCTTGGCGCCATATCAACTCCTCAGTTTGCTTTTTCTCGGTAATATCAAAAAATAACGCCACGTATCGCGCAGCCTGGGATTTTGTTCGGACGATCGAATTAATGGTTAATAAAATAAGGTAATTTTCACCATTTTTACGCCGCATCCACACTTCACCATGCCAATGCCCCTGTTGCTTAAGCTGTTTGGTTAACTGTCGATAAAAACGTTTGGGCTGCAGGTCGGTGGCAAACATACGTAAATGTTGGTTTTGTATGTCTTCTTGAGTAAACCCTGTGATAAAAGAAAATGCAGGATTTGAATCAATGAGAATACCCTTAGCAGTAAACACACTCATGGCTTCACTGGAGTTTTGATAAACTGAGGTAGCAATACTTAGCGAATCTTCAACTTGCTTAATATCAGTAATGTCACTATGAGTCCCACACACTCTAAGCGGGTTACCTTTATCATCAACATCAACGACGCGGCCAGTTTGCAAAATCCAACGACTGCCACCGTGTACATCAGTTAATTGATATTCAACACGCTGGCTAATGCAGCGGCCTTTTATAATCTCATTAATACTGCGAAGAAACTTAAATTTATACTTTGACTGTATCGAATTTATCCACAATTGAGGATGCAGATTAAGCTCCTCCATTGAACAACCTAAAATATCAGCACTGTATCGATTGGTGCTAATTCGATTGGCGATGACATTCCAGTCCCACACCCCCAATTCACTGCTATCAAGTACGAGTGCAAGTTGCTCTTTACTTTGCAATAAAGCTTGCTCTGCTTGTTTTTGTTTAGTGATATCGAGAAAACCAGCAATCACCAGAAAGGTATTTTCTTGGACATGGCGACGGCATGCTATGGTCACATGGGTATATACAATTGATCCATCTTTGGCAATAAAACGCTTATCAATTTCGTATTCATCAAGTTCGCCTTTGACCATTTTATCAAATAACAATAAATCTTTATTCAGATCATCAGGGTGAGTTAACGCTGGCCAGGTTAATGATTTTAATTCTTTCTCTGTGTAACCAAACATCCGGCATAAATAAGGATTAACTTTTAACCAATATTTGGTTTTACTGGTAATAGAAATACCAATATTACCAATATCAAACTGATCTTTAAAAAGAAAGTCTTCTTGAAGTTTGGCTTGTATATCGCGTCCACGAAATACTATTTGGCCAAGTAGATGACCAATCACCATGGTCAATAAAGGTAACACCACCAATATCGGCAGTGATACAACACTGATGGTTTGTAACGCTTGTTCATAGGGCAATAAAAATAGCCATTGAAGCAATATTGCATGCACAACAAAACCAAAAAGATAAAACTCAAGATAGCCAATTTGATCTAATTTATGCAGCCGAAATCGACGCCAAATCAAGCCTAATATCGCGCTGCTGATCAACATCAATATACCAATCCATACCGCTACACCACCTAAGTGATAACGATATAGCGCCATAATTAGGGTTGCGATGACGGTAGGAATAGCACCAAAGAATAATCCACTTAAACAGAGCACGACCCAGCGGGCATCAAACAACATATCAGGTTGACGAACCAGCGGGTCCATCATGATAATGACACCAATAACACCGATAAGTGCACCCACGAAAAATGTCCATAGGACAGGGATCGCCTTACGTTGATCCGTAGGTGATAGTGAGTAAACATAAACTAACGCGAGCAATAGCGCGGCATTTTCTAAAATTAACAAAAAAACATTTAGATTAAACATCTATACATTTCCCTGATTCATCCTTAACAAGTAAAAATCGCATCCTAGCGGTCGCTGTGCTTTTTGCTTTTATAGAATCAGCCACGAAGCGTCCTAGCAGCAAAGCGTCCTGCTTGAATAGCATCCAAAACCACGCCAATACAAGAGTTAATTGCCTACCAATATACCTCCTAAATCAAAACAACATCAAGCAAGATCACAGTTCCTTTAAAAGTGTCGTATTTGTAATAGAATTGGCCAATTGTTGTTATTCATTGAATGCTAACTGGCTCCACGTCACATAATCGCTATCGGAATATAGGTACGTTTACCACAGAGAAAATTCAATTTCATATAGAGGACAATCAACATGGCGACTAAATTCTTTATTCCAAGCGTCAACATTCTTGGTCAAGGCAGCGTAGATGAAGCAATTAAAGACATTAATGCATTTGGCTTTACTAAAGCATTAATTGTCACCGACAAACCATTGGTAAAAATAGGTCTAGTTAAAAAAGTTGCCGATAAACTCAATGCCAACGGCATTGAAGTGGTTATTTTTGATGGCGTACAACCTAACCCAACAACAGGTAATGTTGCGGCAGGTCTTGATCTATTAGAAAGTAATCAGTGTGATGTAATTATTTCATTGGGTGGCGGTTCACCGCATGATTGCGCCAAAGGGATCGCACTCGTCGCCACCAACGGCGGCAATATTAAAGATTATGAAGGTGTGGATGTATCAACTAAAGCACAAATGCCGTTAGTCGCGATTAACACCACCGCGGGCACAGCAAGTGAAATGACCCGTTTTTGTATTATTACCGATGAAGCAAGGCACATTAAAATGGCCATTGTCGATAAAAATACCACGCCTATCCTTTCCGTAAACGATCCTGAACTCATGCTTGAAAAGCCTGCATCACTCACCGCTGCGACAGGAATGGATGCACTGACTCATGCAATTGAAGCCTATGTCTCTATTGCCGCAAATCCCATCACCGATGCTTGCGCAATCAAAGCAATCGAGCTTATCCAAGCCAATTTAATTAATGCCGTTCACCAGGGAGATGACATCCAAGCAAGAGAAAACATGGCTTATGCGCAATTTCTCGCGGGTATGGCTTTTAATAACGCGAGTCTTGGCTATGTACACGCAATGGCGCATCAACTTGGTGGTTTCTATGATTTACCACACGGTGTATGTAATGCATTATTGCTTCCCCACGTACAGAGCTATAATGCCCAAGTGGTGCCAGCACGCCTAGCTGACGTAGCTAAGGCAATGGGTGTCGACACAACGGCAATGTCAGACGAGCAAGGCGCTAAAGCGGCAATAGACGCGATTAAGCAACTAGCTAAAGTCGTTAACATTCCAGAAAATTTAACCCAATTAGGCGTAAAAGCAGAAGATATTCCAACCTTAGCAGACAACGCACTCAAGGATGCTTGTGGTTTTACCAACCCTAAACAGGCTACACACGCAGAAATCTGCCAAATTTTCACTAACGCGTTATGATATCTTTGATAAAAAAGCCTAAATCCCGTATTTAATGGCGGGTTTTTTTTGCCTAGCGTTTAATGTAAAAAACCAACAATGACAACAGCTTATTTTTAATTTAGTAAAAAGTGATGCTTAGATCTAAGTTCTTGAAATAAGGATTGACCAATATAAAAAATAAGGTCTATGATGAAAACACTTAGATAGCGAATAGGTAGGTAAGCAATGACAGCAATTACTCATATATATAATTACACCGTTCGATGCCCGCATTATAAAGAAAACGAACAACCTGCAACATGGCTCAACCATATCGAAGTAAACCAATCTTGTGAAATTGCACTAGACCGTATCACTAAATGGCACAATATCTCCGGCACTAAATCATTCGAACTAAAAGATTTTGTTGTTAGAAAAGCCGATAATGAAGAAGCTTATTTTGCTATGCAAAGTAGCCGCCTTAAGCACGATGGTCATGCCCTTGTCACCTTTAAAATCATTTTAGACGACTGCTGCCAAAATGCCTCTCCTAATGAAATTATGGAGCATTTAATCGATGATTATCAACAACGTATATCAAAAATCGAATAATATAGCGAGTGTATTTCCCGTTAACATTAAGGAGCTATTATAGCTCCTTAGTTTTATCTTTTTTTGCTGGTTTAACTTAACAGTCCCTTTAACCATTCTCTCTCGCCTATCATAGCAACAGTCAACGCAATTAAGCCGCATTAGCACGCGCACCATGCGGAATGGGTAAGCCCTTTTCATTCACGTTAACAAACACTATCTTATCGATAAAGGCAATCGGCGCATGATTCACTTTATTACGTATTTTACAACGAACCGTCACAGAACTTTGCCCTAGGCTCACCAACTCAAATCCAAACTCAATGATGTCACCGGTTTGTGCCGACGCCATAAAGTTAATTTCAGATATCACTTTGGTAATGGGAAATTTACTGCGCATTTGGCAACTGGCAAAAATAGTGGCTTCTTCGTTTAACCAGCTTAATAGTTGACCACAACATAAACTCTGACCACTATTGAGATGAACAGGCATAACGATATGACGTGAGAAATATTTCATGGTGACCTCATTATCTGACTCATTAATTTTGCGGCGGTAGGTATATAGCTCTAAATTATTAGCAATGATCAAGCCAAGTATATTAGCCTTTAATAATCATATAGATAAAATAAATATCCAATAAAAACACCACTAGAACGCCCAAAACAAATGCACCTTTGCACCAAAAAAGTAAAGGCCACACTCAGTGCGGCCTTTGATAAAATGATTTACTTTCGATGATTAACCAATAACCTGCTTAACCGTATTCACAAAAAAACTGATGTCGTTGGCGGTAATATCTTTATGAGTCACTAAACGTAATTGACGACTAGGGCTAATAATAATGCCTTTGTCTGCCAATGTAGCCGCAAACACTTTAGGGTCAATATGTTCTGCTAATGTGGCGAATACCATATTGGTCTGCACTGAGCTAACATCGACAGTAAATTCAGTCATTTCGGCCAATAATAAAGCCAAAGTGTTAGCATTGTGGTGGTCGTCGGCCAAGCGGTCGACCTGCTCAGTTATCGCTAACTTAGCTGCCGCAGCGATAATACCTGCTTGGCGCATTCCACCACCGAGCATTTTACGCCAACGTGTAGCTTTACCAATTAGCCGCTCATCGCCTAACAGAATCGAACCTATCGGCGCGCACAGGCCTTTTGATAAACAAATTGATACTGAGTCAAAGTATTGGGTAATATCGGCAATGGCAATGCCCTGTGCAACCGCAGCATTAGCAACCCGAGCACCGTCTAAATGGATTTTAAGACCACGATTAAACGCAAGGCTTTGTGCTTGGGCTAAATAATCTTGGCTTAATACCTTACCGCCAATCGTATTTTCTAAACTCAATAACCGAGTTCGAGCAAAATGCACATCATCAGGCTTAATCGCAGCTTCAATATCACTCAGTAAAATGCTGCCATTGGCTTGATTGTTCAATGGTTGAGGTTGAATACTGCCTAATACTGCCGCCCCGCCACCTTCAAACTTATAGTTATGGGCTTGTTGGCCACAAAGGTACTCATCACCGCGATCACAATGGGACATTAACGCCAGTAAATTAGCTTGGGTGCCAGAACTCACAAACAAGGCCCCATCAAAACCAAACATCTCTGCAGCCATATCTTGTAAGCTATTGACGGTAGGGTCATCACCATAAACATCATCACCGACCTCTGCTCTAGACATGGCTAAACGCATTGCTTCTGTCGGTTGGGTAACCGTATCACTTCGAAAATCAATCATGCTGCATCTTTATCCTCATTACTCAATATTCGCTGAAACGACGCCACTACTTCGCCGCTGATGATATTTCGGTTAATGCCGCTAAAGCAGCATCATAGTTAGGATGATCACTGACTTCATTCACTAACTCTTGATACTTCAGTATCCCTTGGGCATCAATGATAAAAATAGAGCGCGCTAACAAACCACGATCTTTGATCAACAAACCGTACTTTTCACCAAAGTCACGCCATACTGAATCTGATAAGACTTTAATTTTATCTATATTTTCGGTTTGGCAAAAACGCTTTTGCGCAAACGGTAAATCCTCGCTAATGGTCAACATCACCACTTCAGCATCAAATTTAGTAAACGCTTTATTAAACCGCTTCGTCTGCAACGCACACACCCCAGTATCTAAACTCGGTACTGCGCTAATCAGCACCGTCTTGCCTTTAAAGTCACTTAAACTAACTGGATTAAACTTTTCATCTACCACAGTAAATGATGGCGCGGCCATGTTGATGCTCGGCATTTTACCTTCTAAAGCAACGGGATTCCCCCCCATGGTAATCATGGTTTTTTCGCCTGCAAAACTGTGTGTACTTATAACAGATGAGGATAATAATGTAATCGCTGCAAAGGTTGAAAATAGCTTCATGGAAAACTCCTTGTATAAAAAAACCAGCATTTGCTGGTTTCTTAAAATATTAACTTGCCTGCAATATTATTTTGCTGGAACTTCTTTCACATGTAAATCCATTTGTGGGAATGGAATTTCAATGTCTGCTGCATCTAAGGCATTCTTGATTTGCTCAAGTAATAGAAAACGTGCAGTCCAATAGTCTGGTGTGTTAACCCACGGACGCACGACAAAGTTAATTGAACTATCAGCCAGCTCAGCGAGACCGATAAAGTAACCAGGATCTTTTAATACAAACTGATTGTTATCTAGAATATCCGCTATTACTTTCTTGGTGTTCGCGATATTAGCAGTATAAGATACGCCTATCGTTAAATCGATACGACGCTTTTCTAGAGCAGAATAGTTGGTGATAGTGCTGTTCATGATGGCTGAGTTAGGTGCAATAATCATTTTGTTGTCAGCGGTACGTAAACGGGTTGAAAAAATAGTAATCTCATCAACAGTACCCGCAGTACCAGCCGCTTCGATATAGTCACCCACGCGACATGGACGGAAAAGCACCATCAACACGCCTGACGCAAAGTTAGAAAGTGAACCTTGTAATGCTAAACCAACCGCTAAACCTGCAGCACCGATAACCGCAACCAATGACGCCGTTTGCACACCAACTTGGCCAAGTGTAGCGACAATAGTAAATACAAATACCAAAGTCCACGCTAAGTTGGCCACAAATGAAACCACTGTAGTGTCGACTTTGCGATTGTTAAGTAATTTTGTGGTTAACCGTTTTGCGACACCGGAAAAATATTTACCGATAAGAAAAATAACAATGGCAGCGAGAGCCTTAAGACCATAGGTCATAAGAAATTCTGGTGCTTGTTGAATTAAACTGTCCAAACCTGCTAGGTCTTCCATTTTCAGTTCCTTTAAAATAGTAAAATCACTCTGCCAAAATAATAAACTCTACCCGCCGATTACGCTGACGACCTTCTATCGTGGTGTTATCGGCTACCGGCTTGTAGTTACTCCGCCCAATAATCTCAATCGACCTTGGTTGAAATTGGTACTCATTCACCAGTAAGTCTTTAATCGTAGCAGCACGTTTTAAAGACAAGGCCTCGTTAACCACATCACTGCCAACATTATCAGTATGACCATCTAAACGAATGAGTACTTCTGGGTGTTGCTCAATGTATTGTTGTACCCTAACCAATGTTGGTCGCTGAGTTAACAACACCGCTGATTTGTCGAAATCAAAATACACAGGTTGCAGTATAGACCCAAAACAATCTACTGCTACAGAAACGTCTCGCTGTTGACGACATTGCTCAGCAATAAGTGCCGCATTATTGGTTACTGTTGCGCCTAGTTCTGCTTCATCAAACTCATCATCATCTTCGGCATCTTCATCAACAATCAAAAACTCACTATCAATACAACCATTTGCCATAACAACACTGTTAGTTGGAGTATCATTACAAGCATCTTTTTTATCTGGTACACCGTCAAAATCGGTATCAACCCAAGCTTGGGCTGTGCAGATAAAACACCCCATTAAGATCAATGTCACCGTTCGAATGATAGCCATAAACACCTCTTCGACACGACATCGAAATCTGTTAATAATTCATATTTTAACTCTTTATTGCATAAATTAAAAGACAACACTTTATAATCAATACCTTGCGAAAAATGGCTTCTGTAGAGTGTTATTAAAGCATGATATTGATATTGGCTCGATGCCAATAAATCTTATTAAACCCGAACTTACCAGTCAACAAAAACAAAACAAATCATTAACGCGCCTCTAGGTTACTTGATTGCTTTGACACAATTTATAACAAGCTTAACCTCTCTGTTCCCCGCATTAACATTGACTTTATCGCCTTGGAAAGGGTATACAAGGTTAGCTTTTTGATGTTTGGTTAGCATTTGACATCAAACAGACATTATTTATTATAAAAAATAGACAATAAAGTTGCTCAGTATTGCATCATCTTGTTTAAATGCCCGTTATTTCGGGCTTTAACTGATTTAGCAATCATAGACAACTCTCACAACAATTATTTCTGTGACGATATTTCCTCACAGGCAATCGCAAGCTTAAGGTGGAAGACTTAATGAGTGACGCAAAACCTCAAGGTACACTGTTTGGACACCCTAAAGGGTTGTTCTTACTCTTTACAACAGAACTATGGGAACGTTTTAGTTACTACGCTATGCGCGCCATTTTGGTGCTTTATCTTGTTGATAGAGTACAAACTGATGGTGGTCATGGCCTCGGCTGGTCACAAGCTGATGCTATTTCGCTATACGGAACATTCACCGGCTTAGTATTTCTTACGCCGCTTATCGGTGGCTGGTTAGCGGATGCCTATTTAGGCCAACGAAAAGCCATTTACATTGGTGGCTTCTTAATGGCTGCAGGCCAATTCATTCTGGGTACACCTCATGCGTGGGTGCCAGGAATGGATATTGAAATGTTTTATCTAGGTTTAGGAGTACTTATTTTAGGTAACGGCCTATTTAAGCCAAACATTTCAACTATGGTGGGTGATCTATACGCTCCAGGCGATCATCGCCGCGATGGTGCATTCACCATCTTCTATATGGGCATCAACGTAGGTGCATTCTTGTCGGGTATTATTGTCGGGTTTGTAGTAGCCGCTTACGATGGTAACTTCCAAGCAGGCTTTATCTGCGCCGGTATCGGTATGATTTTAGCACTGATAATCCAATACCTTTTCGCCCAAAAACTCTTGGGTGACATTGGCACGGTTCCCGCTGCTAAAGCTGAAAAACTCAAGAATGAAGCTAAAGGTGAAGTCCGCAAAGAACCGTTAACAAAAATTGAACGTGACCGTATTAAAGTCATTATGGTGATGGGCTTATTTACCATCATATTTTGGGCTGGCTTCGAGCAAGCTGGCGGCTTAATGAACCTATTCACTAACGATTTCACTGATCGTATGATTGGCTCTTGGGAAGTACCGACAACTTGGTTCCAATCACTTAATGCGATGTTCATTGTTATTTTTGCTCCAGTGATAGCCGCTATTTGGATCCGTCTTGGTAAAAATGAACCTAACTCTCCAGTCAAATTTGCTTTAGGTTTGGTTTTACTCGGCGTCGGTTTCTTATTCATGATTGGCGCGGTGTTAGAAATGGGCGGCGATGCTTCAGCTAAATCAAGCATGTGGTGGTTAGTAGGGGCTTACTTCTTCCATACCATGGGTGAATTATGCTTATCACCCATTGGTCTATCTATGGTGACTAAACTTGCTCCACTGCGTATCGCATCATTAATGATGGGTACTTGGTTCCTCTTTATTGCAGCTGCAAATAAACTTGGTGGTGTTATTGGTTCATTAATCGGCCATGGCGGCGAAGTGGAAGACCAGCTAGCAAACGCGATGGCAATTTTTGCTGGGATCGGTATTACAGCGGTAATATCTGCAATCATTTTATATTTCATGTCAAACAAACTTGTTGATTGGATGCATGGTGCAGAAACCAAAAATGAAACTGAAGAACAAGCTTTAGAAGAAGAAATTGGCGTCACGGCTGACCACGAAGCCATTAGACGTTAATCCGTTTTGATGTAACAGCTATTCCCACTAAAAATCCCCTCCAAGTTCACTTGTGAGGGGATTTTTTATTGATAAACTAGAACGCTTTAAAAGCAACAGCCTAGAGCGCTTCGCTGCTAGGACGCTACGCGGCT
>TARA_R110000851_G_scaffold87654_5_pt1 | contig 27765 bp, 20 predicted proteins | sample TARA_R110000851 | Tara Oceans TARA_R110000851 (sample SAMEA4397627) | marine metagenome | biome: Polar Biome; feature: [DCM] deep chlorophyll maximum layer (ENVO:01000326); material: water (ENVO:00002006), including particulate matter (ENVO:01000060) such as... | depth 17 m
ATGCCCGTTGCTGGTAGTAATATATCTATTGGTTATCGTTTCCCAAATAAGTTTCAAATTGAGGTTGAGTATAATGGAGAACAGGTTGCGACTAGAATCAAACCCTGTTACCTCCGTGACGTGGGTGTGACTTATAACAACACTGCGATGGCAATGCATAGTGACGGTAACTTCACTGAGGTAGAGATGACTCTATCATTCCAAGAGACAAGAACACTCAACAGGAAAGACGTTGAAGAGGACGGATTCTAATGACAACTAAATACTTCTCTAATTTTAATATCATCTCTTACAGATTTGGTGACAACGAGAAACCAGTACTGTTTGACAATCTTAGTCAATATGTTGATGTCATAGATGGACTCAAGGATAACCTTAGTTTCTATAACCAACACACAATTATTTCTGGTGAACGTCCTGATACTTTATCCTATAAGTTGTATGGGACTACGGATTACTACTGGACGTTCTTTTTGATGAACGACCATTTGCGTGTATCGGGTTGGCCTATAGATGCTCACACCATTCTGGATATTGCGAAAGAAAAGTATCCACACCGAACTGTTACCACAAATGATGTTGTCGCTGCAAACTTTCCGGTAGGAACGGTGGTAACCGGACTGAGTAGTGCTACGGTAGGAACTATTGTCAAACGAGACCTATGTATGGGTCAATTGGTTATCGATACAGTAGATGACAACAACTTTGATAAGAACGAGTCTATCGCATACACTAGTGAGGAAGGTGCGTTCTATGTTGCACAGTTGATACGAGAATCCACACAGTATGATGCAGTTCATAACTATGAGTTGAATGGGGTACATCAGGACTTACCACTCTACGACTTTGGTAATCCTGGCGCAACGTGGACTCCCATCACTTATAGAGATCGTATGGAACGTAGAAATGATGAGTTGAAAACTATTAATGTATTGAAACCATCCGTCATAAATAGGGTAGTGAGTGAATTTAATAACTTCCATAAGGCAAGTTAATGAGTAGTAAAACGACACAGTCGCAACAATTTAAGATTATTAAGGCAGAGATATCAGCTGATCGTCTTGGTGGTGTTAACACTAATACATTTGATGTCCGTACATCTATTGCGGAACTGAACATCTTCGAGAGTCTGGACAAACCTTATCTTACTGGTACGGTTGTTATTCTGGATGACAAGGCATTGTTCGATACAATTAACTTCCAAGGTACGGAACGACTGTCTGTAGAGATGGCCTCGGTTGACAATAACTTGAATGTAGTATTCAAACGTACCTTCATTATGACAGGTATTGAACAACAAGTCAAGTCGAATGACAACGGAAAGTCTTCGATTGTGGTTTTCACGTTACTTGACGAACACGCATTTCTTTCATCATTAAAAAAGATTAGTAAGTCATTCAACGGACGTATCGATGATGTTCTGATCAAACTACTTGCCACCGAGTTGAAACTGAATATTGATCTATCATACCTGTTCTTACCTAATGGACTGAAGGCACTTCCATTACAGACGAACATGAGGGGCATCATCCCAAATATGTCACCTATAGATGCGATCAAGTGGTTGACTAGTAGAGCAACGACAGTGACGGGATCACCATTCTTTACCTATGCAACGATGCATGATGATAATCTACGTCTAGGTAATCTAGACTCCATGTTATCACAAAAAGCGTTTAACTCAAGGATACCCTATACATTCAACCCAGCAAACGTTTCTAATGCGGAGACACAGACTGAGTTTGAAAAGACATTTACTATTAAGGCAATGAAGACATCTAAGTCTGCAAACACTCTCAGTCTTGTACAACGTGGTGCGGTGGGTGCTCTATTACAAAACACCAATCTTAACACGGGTATTATAACCAAGGGTCATCACAGTATAAGAAACGTCCTAGATAGACTAGAGAATACAAATATCATTGGCAATAACCAGAATGTGTTTGACCCCAGATTTAAAGTGGATAACAAGTTAGTAGACGAATATGACGCACAAGTCTACACAACAGTCACTTCTACGGGTACTTACGGTAGACATAAAAGTTATCATGATGAGTATGATGGAACTAAGTTTAAAAAGAAATTAGAGAACCGAGCACTACTCAACCATATGTACAAGAATATGTTTAATGTTGTGGTAGAAGGTGCGGGTTTTATTATCGCAAAGGCTAGTGTTGGTGACATCGTTAATTTAAAGGTTGTGAACGACAACGTAGAAAGTTCTAGTGTTGCGACCGAGGACGATCTTATCGACAAATCGAAGTCTGGTGATTTTATAATCTATGATACAAGACATACGTTCCAAGGTACACAACACACCGTGTCAATGAACCTGTGTAAACTGGAGAAACTTCCGTAATGAAACCGATTCTATCAGAGTTCTATGGTGACAACACACGATGGTTCATTGCAACTGTTGTTGATGCCTCACCCCCATATGGTTACGAAGGACGTGTGAAGATTCGTGTACACGGAATACATACGGAGTCTACCAGACTAATTCCCCAGAGTGACTTACCTTGGGCCCAATGTGTTATCCCAACCACAGAAGGTGGTGCTTCTGGTATAGGACGGATGCCACAGTTGCAATCAAGTGCTTTAGTGTTTGGTATGTTTATGGACGGAGTTAATTCACAGACACCTATTATATTGGGTTCTCTTCCTCATATAGAAAATCCTTCTATAGTCCAACAAGGACAGAAGTTCGAAGATACCGGAACAGATAACAAACCAGAGACCCTCTTCGAGAAACTCGGTGCAGCATTAAAACCAAAAACGACTGACATCCAAAATGAAGCGGCCGGTAACATCAACAACCTAGTTAAACTTGCACGAGAAAACACATCGGTGACTTTCTTCTTGAACCTAGGGTACTCTGTGAAACAGGCTATAGGTATAACTGCGGGACTTACCCACGCATCTGGTATGCGAACCGGAATCAATCCCCAGTCTAGTGGTATTGGTAATTTCCGTAATGGTCGATATCAAGACTTACTGAGATTCTCTAGTAAGAACAATGAGTTTCTTACACAGTTGACCTTTGTTGCATATGAATTAAACGGGTCACAGTCTGCCACCAACATAAGATTATTGCAATTAGACAGACTCGATAACAACGGTATCTGTCAAGTATTCAGTAGATATTATTTGGAGAAACCTGATAACGCAACAAGCAAACAAATAGAATTGGCCGCACGAAGACTGATCGATAGGATAACATAATGGCATTAAATAAAACAGACCTAAATCTCGTTCTGAATGCAGAAGGTAGAAAGAAAGAAGTTGGTAATGCTAGGTTTCAAGACCAGTCTATAAGTGCTATCGAGGAAACATTTGTCAAAACGACAACAACCCTTGGACAAGAAGACGGTAAGATTCTCGGTGGTATCAAGTCATTAGGACAGTCTACCAATTCTTCGGAAGAGGTTATTACTAGTGCTGTTGGTCTGATAACCGATACTCTCCCTGCATTGTCTGGTGCGAAAGGAAATGTGTTAACAGTCACCAATGCCACGGTACTAGACTCTGATGGAAAGTTCTTACGATACAAGTTACCAAGTGATTCTGATGGTAGTCTTGTACTTAATGCATTATCGATAGACTCTGCCGGTGGTGTTGTTTCGGTAGTAAGAGGTCTTCTTGGTCGTGACTCAGATGACAATGCTCGTTCTTTTGGTTCTACAACCACAAGTGTTACTGCACTGACAGGTCTTCCTGCACTCAAGGCAAATGTCCCTACATCTGCACTTGCAGTAGTAACGGACGGAACTGGACAAAGTATTGCGGAATGTGTTAGTATTGCAGAACAAAAGAAGAATGCAGACTTTGCGGAGATTACCGCATTTACCGATGTCATTGAAGCGATGAGACCACCTGCCTCTGCTGGTGGTGGACTGTTTGGTAAGATCAAGTCTGCGATGAGTGCTGTGAGTTTTGCGGGTGGACTTGGTGCTACACTGAACCAACTCGCTCCAGTTGCTGCTCTAAACGACACTCTTGCTCAAGTGACTAGCAAAGTCAATGAATTGGAAACACTTGCGTTAGGTGCTACGGAGAAGTTTGCGGCACTAGGTACTGAGGCAATGGCAATTGGTGACGGAATGATCCAATCAACGTTAGATCAAGTTACCAATATTACTGGTGTTCAGGATTTAATCGCGAAGGGTAATAAACTAAAAGACCAATTGGATACTCTACCTACCATAAATGATGTTATCGGAACAGATTTGAGTAATGTGGTTGATGTTGTTAACAAAGTTACCGATGAGGTTAATACATTCGAGGCAGACTTCAATCAACGTATTGACAAAGGTTTACTAGGAACTCTACAGAATGTTGCGGAGGGTTTGACTGGTGATGCCGCAAGTTATATCTCAAACCTTGTTTCCGGTGGTATCGTTTCGTCTGATCAAGAAAGACAACAGATTCTTGCACAGTTTTCTAGTGATGATCCGAGACAAAAAAAGGAAGCTGTTAAGACCTTGACTGGTAAGTCCATCAATGTATCAGAACGAATGAAATCCATTATCGGAACGGATGAGAATACCTCTACTACGTTAGAGATGCAAGTTCAGATGATTAAGAAGGCGAGAGAACAGGGTGTGCCTGAACAAGAGATTGCCATTGCTCAACAAGAGATATCTACTATTGACGATAAGATGAGTAAACTAGATACCACAATCGGTGGTTCTGTTGTTGTCGAAGCAAGTCTATTTGAAGAGGCTGTCTCAATCGATCAGTCGAGTAAATGGTCTGGTCGCAACAGTCCAGATGATATCTTTACATATATTTCTTCGGTAGAAGAGTTGGATGCCGAGTTTACTAATGTCCACCGAGAAGTTACCGAAGTTATTGTTCATGCCTCAGAGACTCACACCAATAAAAACATAGGTGCGATAGAGATAAATAACATACATACCGAACTTGGACATGACGGTATTGGATATCATTATGTTATAAGAAGAGACGGTAGATTGCAACGTGGTAGACCAGTCAACACAGAGGGTGAACACGCAATTGTCAATGGACATGACAAACGATCTATTGGATTGGTCATGGTTGGTGGGTTGAACGTTTCTACTGGTGAAGACAATCCTACGAATTATAGGTCTGCCCAGTCATTCACAAGAGAACAGTTTACAACACTAGAGAAGTTCTTTGCTAGTTACTATCGCAGATTTCCGGGCGGTCAGGTGTTTGGACACAACGATGTTGATGAGGCCGAACATGACCCATACTTTGATGTGGTAGATTATGTTGATTCGGTATTCAGGAAAAAGAATAAATTGATTGACCCCAAGACAAACGGCCCAATGAGTCCATCGGAGATTAATAGTGACAACTAAGAGAGACAGTTTTGATTTAAGAGTTGATAAAATCGGTGAAGGTGCTGAGAATTCTCTTGGTGTTGCCCAAGATGGTATGCAAGACCCTACGGGAGAATATCCCAAGAGAGAATATAACTACGGTTCTTCAATCAACAAAGCATCACGTGGCACAAAGATAAACAATCTTTATGTCGGGGGTGGTGACATTGGGGTATCTTTAAATATCGAACCACAACGTCCATCCGAGTATCCGTTCAACCAAGTACAAGAGACTGTCTCCGGTCACGTCATCGAACAGGATGACACGCCAGGCGGTGAACGTGTATTAATCAAACATCGTACTGGTGCGGGTGTTGAAATGAGAGCAGATGGTTCTGTTATCATCTCTGCTGTCAATAATAAGATTGAAGTGACTGGTGGTGATCAGACTGTTATCATTGAAGGTAATGGTAATCTAGTGTATCAAGGTAACCTCAACCTTAAAGTGACTGGTGACTATAATGTAGACGTGGGTGGAAACTATAACGTTAATGTTGCTGGTAGTCTACGTGAGGATATCCTAGAGAACCACAAGACAACCGTCACGGGTAATCGTGAACTGACCACAAAGAAGACCAAGACAACAAGAACCCTCGGAACCTCTACCGATGTCATGTTAGCAGATTATAATTCGTTTGTCAAACTTGATCAGAAAAACTTTGTTGAAGGTAATATGGAGTTTGCGTCAGAAGACAATATCTTTATGTCTGGTAAGGAAGCATTTGTTGTGTCGAGTAAGAACGCAAACATCACTGGTGCAAAATACATTTCCATCATGGGACAGAAGGGTGCAATCGGTGGTAGAATGGTTGACTTCACAGGTAACGTATTCCAAGGTGGAGAAGGCCCTGTCGAGTATAACTCTGGTGCGGTATTCTATGGTACGTTCATGGGTAAAGCATCCGAAGCATGGAAGGCAAACAACGCAGACAATGCTGACCTTGCACTGAGATCGTATTTCGCCTCAAACGCAAAGCACTCACTGACAGCAGTAACCGCAGGAACCGCTGCGACAGGTGCTGCAACATTTAGTACACCCAAAATATTGTCGGCAGGTATACATCTACCCAAGAAGACAAAAGAGTTTCAGTATCCCAGTTCTGGGCCTGCGGAAGTTCAGATCACTGGTGAGTGGGTTGTTGGTCAAGCGGTCAATGGTGACTATGCAATCAAGACTGTTGTTCTTGACGGTGGTGACGTATTATTGGCAAAGACACTTCTTACTGATGATTATAATGACGTGTTCAACAAGATTCCTACTACCCAAGAGATTCGTTCTGCTTTCCGAAACGCATCGTCTAGAGACTCAATTGGAAGTGTACTTGTTTCGGAAGAAAGACTCAACCCAGAATATAAATCAAAGTCCCCACCGAAAGTCGGTAGGACTGCAAAGAAATCCGCATCATCTAGATTTGGATTTGAACCGATTGGTAATGCAATCGAAAATAGAGGAAAGAGGTTTACACCGTGATAGTATTAGTTGATCCAGTTTATAATCCAGAATCTCAAGGTAGTATTACCGCTGCGACCAAGTTGGGGCCGGGAATTACAATCGCAAGGTTCCTCGGTGCGTATGGTGATAGAACACCATTCAATCATGTGGTAACTAACACTGCACGTAAACAGATTGCACGACACCTATATTTACAATCCGAAGCAATACGAATCATCAACGGTAACACAAAGAACTTCAATGATGTTCGTTTGATTGTTTCGGAAGGTCTCTACAAACTCAGAGAGACTGATGCCAATGATGATATTATGAAGAAGAAGTCTGATGGTAGACTTGTATATTATCAAGTAATAGATCAGGAAGGTAAGATCAATCTAGAGAAGACATTCGATGTTGCGGAATACTGGAAAGACTATATTAAGTTTGGTACATTGTACCTAGACTATGATAATTACAATCCAGACGGTAGTTTGACCGCATCAATTGGATTAGAGTTCCCTACAACACCAGCGACCTTCGACATTAGTTTTGCGGGAGACGTAAAAACTTATTTCAATAACGAACTAATGAGTGCAAACGAATTAGTAGAAATCGAGGAAAGTGACTAAAAAGTCATATAAATAGAACTATGGCAATACGAAGAGCGTTCGCACAAGAAGATAGAGACCTACAAACGGCATCGGTATCAACGAGTCGTGTTAGGGAGTATTCTGATATTGATTTAACATTTACCGCCAAACCGACTAGTGGAGAAATCTACAAGAAAACGGATGCAGCGGCAGTGAAACAATCAATCAAGACACTAGTACTTACAAACTTACTGGAGAAACCATTTCGTCCCGACTTTGGTGGTCACTTGCAGGGACAGTTGTTTGAATTGGCAGATAGAGGAAAGTCGGCTTCTCTAAAGAGAGGTATCATTCAAAACATCGATGTATACGAACCAAGGGCAAAAGTTCTGGATGTGGTTGTGAATCTACAACCAGATAGAAATAGTTTAGATGTAACAATAAAATTCAAGGTAGTGAATACCGAAGAACGGGTCGAATTCACTACTACACTTGCAAGGTTAAGATAAAATGGCGACAACAATAAAATCCACATCGTTAGACTTTGATGCGATTAAGAATAACCTCAAGGTATTTCTTGCTGATAAGAACGAGTTTGCAGATTACAACTTCGAAGCATCTGGTCTTTCCAATATTTTGGATGTCCTTGCATATAATACGCATTATAATGCGTTGACTGCTAATTTTGCTTTGAACGAATCTTTCCTAGGGACGGCACAGTTACGTAGTTCTATAATCTCTCTTGCCGAGGGTATAGGTTACATTCCAGATTCGAAGACATCGTCTCAAGCAATTATTAAACTGTCGTTGAATCTTTCGGGTGTTGCTGGTCGCGAAACCAATATTCAAATTCCGAGTGGAGTTAAGTTTAACGCAACTGTTGATGAGACTGAATACGTATTCCAGACACTAGAGAACATCTCTGCGGAAGACAACGGTGCTGGTCTATATGAGTTCAGTAACGCATCTGGGAATAAGAACATTAAGATACATGAAGGAACCGAGAGGGTTAAGACCTTCATCGTTTCGAGAGCTGAAGACAACGAAGTCTATATCATTCCTGACAAATCAATAGATATTGATACCGCAATTGTTCGTGTATATGAACAACCGTCTTCTTCAGTATTCCTTCCGTATACAAACATTGTTAATGCTAACACCATTAGTGAAAATTCGACACTGTACATCCTCAAAGAATCACCTAACGGTCTCTTTGAATTGTCCTTTGGTAACGGAACAACCTTGGGTAAAGCACCCCCGACTGGCGCAAAGGTTACGGTAACTTATCTTGCCAGTAGTGGTTCGCCATCAAACGCTGCTAAGACTTTCGAGGCACAGTCTGGTGTAAGTGTTGCGGGTCAGACCTACGATATGACAGTAACAACGGTTGCTAATGCGGTTGGTGGTTCTTCGAAAGAAACTATAGAGTCTATTAGACAGACTGCACCATTCCAATATGCAACACAAAATAGAATGGTAACTGCGGTAGATTACTCTGCACTGGTATTAAGAAACTTCTCCACACTGATTAAAGATATTCAATCATTTGGTGGTGAGGATGCACTCGACCCAGAATTTGGTACAGTGTTCCTATCAATCCTATTCAACGCAGACGTTGATGCTGTTACCGAACAAGAAACCAAGGATGCTATTACAGACCTTTCTAAACAGTTAGCTGTTGCATCATTCAAGGTTAAGTTTACCGACCCAATAAAAACTTTTATTGAGACTAAAACTTTCTTCCAGTTCAACCCCAGTTTGACAACACTATCAAGAAACACTATTCAAGATTCTGTGAACAATGTTATCACTGCGTACTTTAGTGCAAACACTGGCAAGTTCAATCAGTCCTATAGACGTTCTAATCTATTGACACTTGTTGATGATGTCAGTCCTGCGATATTGTCCTCTCGTACAGAAACTTTGATGCAGAGAAGATTCACCCCAACGTTGACTAAAATTCAAGATCACACTCTTCGATTCGTTACTACTCTGAAATCTGCTGACGATTTGTTATATACCGTGACATCCTCACAGTTTGGATTTCAGAACAAGACGTGTATCATAAGAAACAAATTAAACACAAACAAACTAGAAGTGTTTAATGGTGAAGACAATGAAGTTCTTGTTGATAACGTAGGTTCGTTTGCGGGTGATACCGTTTCTATTGTTGGTCTACAAATCGACAACCTTATTGGTACAAACACATACATTAAAATCTCAGCAAAACCTGCTAATGAAAGTGCGATAACACCATTTAGACAGGATATAATTGAGTTAGACCCAGCGAACACATTCTCTCGTATTGTTGATGTTGATACTGGGGTCACTAACTAATGTCAAAACGGAATGACACACTAGTTGACATTGGACGCAGAGAACTTGCGTTCGATGGCCATGCAGTACAAAGCATTTTACCAGCTTTCTTTGCTGACGATTACCCGAAACTTATCACACTTCTAAATTACTATTATGAATTCGAAGACCGTGATGAGTCTGCCGGAAAGCTGGTTCATGAGTTATTCTTTAGTCGCGATATTACACAGACAGACTTAAAGTTACTCAGTTTCATTGAAGACGAACTTCTACTAGGACAATCATACTTCGAAGGGTTCGCTGACAAAAGAGCTGCTGCAAAATATTCCAGTAGTCTATATCGTTCCAAGGGAACCAAATATTCTATAGAACAGTTCTTTAGAACCTTCTTCGGAGTTGACCCTGAAATAATCTACACCAAAGAAAACGTGTTTAAAGTTGGTGACGATCAGTCTACTATCGGTATCGAGAATCAAAGATACCTTACTGATAACAAATTATACCAGACATTTGCACTACTTGTCAAGACCGACATCGCCTTTAATGACTGGAAAGAACCATATAAACTATTCACTCACCCCGCTGGAATGTATGTGGGGTCAGAGGTTCAGATTGTATCGGTAGTAACTGACACGTTGACCGCACCTCTAGTTGTAGTGGAACCACCACCACCTCTTGCTGTTCATTCAACCGCATCTTTTGGAGACTTCGCGATAATGGATATCACTGCTCTTGTTGATGACCTATATACAGATTCAGCAGGTGTTCTAAGTAGAATTAATGCAGAACTCACTTCGATAGAAGATTTCTCTCTCGAACAGATACAGACAATTAACAATCAGTACTCTTCATTACGTGAAGCACAGACTGCAACATCACCTACGTTTGATGATTCAGACGCATCTGAAACTAACGGTATGGACTTGAGTAACAACTTCTCCTTCGAGACGTTAGACCAAGATAGACATCAATGGTGGAGTTCAGACTCAGCTCAATACGTAAAAAGTTTTGGTATACCGATTAATTACTAATTAAACTCTTATAAATAGTATGAACAACAGGACTATAAAATGGCACGACAGACACTAAACAGAGGATCAGCGGCAAATGACGGAACGGGTGACACCCTTCGCATTGCAGCTCAGAAGATCAATGAGAACTTTTCGGAACTCTATACCAGTATTGGTGGTGATTCGGCAACAACTAGCGTAACACTTACCGCTATTGGTGCTGTGTTCGAAGGTTCGATTGCCGATGGTCACGAGACAAACTTAATCGCGGTCAATCCGACTGGGGATAGGGATGTTTATATCCCGAATGCTAGTGGCACTATCGTGTTAGATTCTGATACGCAGACCTTGACTAACAAGACTATTCTTGTTCCGATAATGACAACCCCTAAGATTCGTGATGCGAACGCAAGTCATACCTACAATGTTACTGTAGGCGACATCAGTGCGAATCGTAACATCGCTCTTCCTGTATTGGGTGCGAGTGATACCTTTGTGTTTGAGAATCACACACAAACTTTAACCAACAAAACACTAACCTCACCAAGTTTGGTAAACATCAAGTTGGGTGGTTTATCCGGTGGTTCGTTACTACTAGACAGTTCTAGTAATGAGTACTTAAAGTTTGTTAAGACTGCAAGTGCGGTTAACTTTGTTACCGTCACAAACTCTGCGACAGGTAATGCAGCTGCAATCGATGTTGACGGTGGTGATACTAATATCAGTCTGAAGATTGGTGCAAAGGGTACTGGTGCAGTACAGATTGTAAACAAACTTGTTCTTGAAAAGGGAACAGATGTTGCAACTACAACTGCTGTAGATTTGTCCGAACCATTAACAGTATTTAACTCTGGTAGTCTGATTCTTCCGACTATCGGAGACGGCACTATTCAAGCTGAAGTAAAACACTTCAGTAATGTAGGTGCTGGTGAAGTAAGATTACAAGCAGGAAGTACAACTAAAATATTTGGTTGTAATAACAATGGTTACGTTTCCTTCGGTGAAGGTGACGGATGTATACTAGTATGGAACACAACAAAAAGCAAATGGTTTTTTGTGTCTAATAACGGCACAACAATAGTGAACCCCTAAAGGATAAAAGAAATGGCGATTATTACTAATCCAATTAAAAAGCAAGTGATCCAAGCTCTGAAGACTGATGTCGAGTTATCGAGCACACATTACTTTGCGGTAATTGGTCGTTCAGAAGATTGGAACGCAACTGACACTGCACCGTCCCCACTCAATTCTAGGAAAGAAGAGAGAGATTTCCGTCTGTCTGCACAGTCTGCGAAGAAAGTAATTGACCTTTCATTTGTTGTTCCTCGTTACAACTGGTCTTCTGGTGCAATTTATTCACGATACGATGATGCTGTAGTTGGGTATCCAACACAGACATACTATGTCATGAACGACAACAACCAAGTTTATATGTGTATACAACAGGGACAGAACGTTTCTGGTCAAGCACAGGTATCTACGGTTCAACCTAGTGGTAACACAACGGGTATTCCTTTTGACACTGCGGATGGATACATCTGGAAGTTCTTGTACTCTATTGGTGCGTTGGACGCGACTAAGTTTGTTTCTGCAAACTACCTTCCAGTAACATTGGTTGGTACTACCGACTCGGATTCTCCGGCTGCAATCATAGAACAAAAGACTATTCAGAACGCTGCGGTAGTGGGACAGGTTATTGGTTATGCAGTTGATTCGGGTGGTGCTGGTTATTCCTCTTCACCGACAATCACCGTTTCTGGTAACGGAACAAAGGCAAAAGCAAACTCCTTCATCTCTGGTGGTGCGGTAACTAAGGTTACATTGATCGATAGTTCTGGTTTATACACACTTGGTTCTGGATATAATTGGGCAGAAGTTACTATTACTGGTGGTGGTTCTCCAACCAAACCCGCCTCAATCCGTCCAATCTTATCTACTCCATTAGGATTAGGTGGAGACCCAAGAGACGATTTGCGATCAACAGCAATCATGTTTAACACAAAACCTTCTGGTACAGAATCAACTGACTTTATTGTTGGTAATGATTTCCGTCAGGTTGGTCTGTTAAAGAATCCAATGGATTCAAGTGGTAGCACTTTGTTTACAGAAACTACAGGCATAGCTCTGAAGAAAATAAACCTGTCCACAGTGACTGCTGGTTTCACCGCAGATAATACCATCAAAGGTAGTACATCTGGAATCGAAGCAATCATTGACAAAGTTGACAGTTCTAATGTTTGGTATCACCAGACTTCAGTAACGGGATTTGGAAACTTCGCTCAAGGTGAGGCAGTTACAGAAACTAACGGAACTGGTGTTGGTGTATTGAATTCAAGTGTAACTCCATATTATGAACCTGAGATAGATACTATGTCTGGAGAACTACTATATATTGATAACCGTGCTTCTATTACACGTGCTTCAGACCAGACCGAAGATATTAAACTCGTAATCCAAATTTAAGGTTATAACCGATGCCAAAGACATTTACATCCAACGTATTCTCTTCCTCTTATAAGGATGATTTTACCGCTTCCGATAACTACCATCGAGTATTATTTAATAGCGGACGTGCTTTGCAAGCAAGGGAACTTACCCAATTGCAAACCATCATCCAAGAAGAAATAGGGCGATTTGGTCGAAACATATTTAAAGAAGGTGCTGCGGTAAATCCTGGCGGCCCTACTATTACGAACGATTACGAGTTTGTCAAACTAAACACTGCAACCTATTCACTTCCCAGTGACATAAGTACTCTAGTTGGTGTAACCCTTACGGGTGCAACTTCTTCGGTGCAAGCAAAGGTAATTGAAGTAGTTGTTGCAACTGGCAGTGACCCTGCAACGTTGTACGTACAATACATTAACACTTCTTCGGGTTTAGCTGGTGAGAACACAATTCGTTTAGCTGCTAACGAAGTACTAATTAATGCTTCTGGTTCGAATCTACAGATTGCGACTGCTGTCGGTACTGACCTCCCTATCGGTAGAGGTTGTAAGATTGCAAACGCATCGGGTGACTTCTTTACTCGTGGCCACTTCGTGTTCGCGACTGGTCAATCAATCATTCTGTCCAAGTACTCCAGATATCCTACTAAGGTTGTTGGTTTTAAAGTAACAGAAGACATTATCACTGTTTCTGATACCACTGATCTATACGACAATCAGGGTGCCACACCCAACCTGTCTTCGCCTGGCGCAGATAGATATCGTATCCGACTCACACTAACCACTGAAGACCTAGTGGCAACAGACGAAAACTTTGTCTACTACTGTGATGTCGTAGATGGAAATATCGTTGATCAGGTAACTGGTGCTGACGATTATAACAAAATTGCAGACACACTTGCACGTAGAACTAGTGAAGAATCTGGTAACTACATTGTCAATCCATTCACTGTTGACTTTACTGACTCTGGTACTAATACCATTGCTACTATATCAGATGGTGTTGCATATGTCAATGGTTATCGTGGTTCAACCGAAAAACCTACTCCATTAACTATTGCTAAACCTCGCGAAACCGCAGTTGTTCCAAACGAAGTTGCTGGTATCTCTTATGGACAGTATTTCATATGTGACGATCTCAAGGGTAGATTAGACATTCGTACTAATGAGACACTGAATTTATCTACATCAACAACCAACCCTGCCGCAAGTATTATTGGTACTGCGAGAATTCGTGCTGTAGAAGAAGATGGTTCGAACTTCCGTGTATACCTGTTCGACATTAAAATGAACAGTGGTCAAAACTTACGTAACATTAAGACTATTGGCACATCTACAATTAAACGTGCAATACCAGTCTTCGAGGGTGGTAAAGCATTCATCAAAGAGTCTCGACAAACAAACTTGGTGTTTGGTTTACCAAACCCTCGTCCTAGAATCGTTAGTGACGTTGATTTCGAAGTTCAACGAGTATTTGTTGACACTGCCAGTGGTGGTGCGTTTACACTTGACCTTACTACTACCGGAGAAACATTCGTCAACACTTCTCAGTGGATTGTTGTTAAAGACACTGACGGTGTAGTGGTCACCAATGCCACATTCGGTTCCGTAGGTACACAAAGTCTTACTGTTAGTAACTTAACCAATGTAGCACACACAGTATATGCAAAGGTAAATAAAGCAGCTCCTTCTGTTCGTCAGAAGACTCTTGTTACAACTACAAAGACTGCCGCAGTCGAATCTGATGGTGCTGGTATTTTGTTTGTTGGTTTAGATGTAACAGATATTCAAAGTGTTCAATCAGTAAAACAAACAAATGTTAACGGTGCGGACATCTCGCATCTATTCACATTAGATAACGGTCAACGTGCCGGTTACTATGACAATGGTCGTATGTTACTTGAGACTGGTGCAAGTGCACCGTCTGGTAATGTCTATGTTGGATTCAAACACTTCACCCACGGTGCGGGTGATTTCTTTGCCGTAAACTCCTATATTGGTCAGGTTAATTACGAAGACATCCCAACCTTCAATACTGGTATACGTAACGGTACTGTTAATCTACGTGATGTAATTGATTTCCGCAATGGTGTTAATGCTAGTGGTGTGTTCACAGATACTACTGCAACAGAGATTCCTACAAACGGAGACATCTTCCAAGCAGACGTAGAATACTACCTACCTCGTGCGGATAAGGTTGTTGTTACCAATCAAGGTGAAGTTAAGAACATTATGGGTGAAGCCGGTTTCGGTTCGATGGTTCCTGCTACACCAGAGAACACATTAGCACTATTCCAGTTGCAACACAATGCATATGGTCTAAATGATTCTGATGTTGTTGTTGTACCATTTAAAGCAAAACGATTCACTATGGGTGACATCTCCAGACTGGAAGATAGAATCGATAAAATCGAAGAAGCAACTTCATTGAGTCTTCTTGAACTCGACACCGCTTCACTACTAGTATTAGATAGTGACGGTAACCCAAGAACTAAGTCGGGATTCTTTGTTGATAACTTCTCAAGTAGATCATTCTCTGATGTTGATAACGTTGAGTATCGTGCCGCCATCGACCCCTCAAGAGGATTCTTATCAGTACCCACTCTAGAAGATGATGTAATCCTTGCATATGATTCCTCTAAGTCAACTAACACTATCATGAAAGGTGATACTGTTTACTTGAACTATACGGACTCTGCAACTATTACACAGACCTTAGTAACTGGTACTGAGAACGTCAACCCATTTGCAGTTATTACTGGTGAGGGTAACATTACGTTATCTCCAGCAACTGATAACTGGTTCCAGACAAAGTACGCCCCAGCAAACATAATTAATGCTACCAAAACTGAGAATGTTAATGTTGATCTTGGTAATATCCAAAGTAATATCATCGAACAAGACAGCCGTGATGCAAATAAATGGAAGTGGGATATAGGTAACTCGTGGACACCCGTTGCCGGTTTTGGTCAGATTCCAAATGAACTTCGTTCGGGTTGGAGAGGAACTCCTGCTTGGAACTGGAGAGGTGTACCTGCCGAAAGTACCAGAGTTGTGAATGTTGGTAACAACAACGGTGGTCGAGACAACCGAGACTTCAACGTTGTTAGGTCTTTCTCCAACCGTATTGTTGTTGGTGAGAAGACTATACGTAAAGTCGTTGGTGAGAAGACTGTATCGTTGACATTCCTTCCCTTCATTCGTGCACGTAAAGTGTTCTTTAAGGCAGAAGGTTTACGTCCTCAGACACGATTCTTCCCATTCTTCGATGGTACTCCTGTTGCAGACTTCTGTAGAGAAGAGACATTTAAACGTTATGGCGCACTTGCAACAGACGTATCATACTCTAACGCAAACCGTAGAGCAACTGCACACCCCCAAGGTGCGTCTAACCTTGAGACTGATGCTAACGGTGTTATTGAAGGTTCGTTCTTTATTCCTTCATCCGAAACCAAACGTTTCCGTGCTGGTACACGAGAGTTCAAACTCTTGGACATTAGTAAGAATGATGACGCAGCTGCGTTATCTCGTGCATCTTTCAACTATACCGCACAAGGTACTTTGGATACACGACAAGAGACTATTACCTCAACTCGTATCACACAGACTAGAACTCGTAGATGGACTACAACAACACGAGTTAAAGTAACTGACCCATTAGCACAGTCATTCTTTGTGACCAACCCTAGTGGTATCTTTGTAACTAAGATTCAGACTTACTTTAAGAGTAAGGACGCTACTGGTATTCCGATTCAGTTACAAATTCGTCCAATGGTTAATGGTCATCCAAGTTCGACTGAGATTCATGCTCAGTCTATTAAGTTCTTGAATTCCTCTGCGGTTGCTATACCGTCTGCACAGACACAAACAGCAGTTACCGCTGCACCAACAACATTCGAGTTTGATGAACCAATCTTCTTGAATCCCGACACAGAGTATGCTATTGTTCTACTTGCGGAATCTATTGAGTATGAAGCATATGTTGCTGAAACATACGCATACGAATTAGGTTCTACCGAGAAGAGAATCTCTCGTCAACCTTCTATGGGTTCATTGTTTAAGTCACAGAACGGTACGACTTGGGAACCAGATCAGACTAAAGACCTTGCATTCAAAATCTTTACTGCTCAGTTTGTTTCTTCAGGTACTGCGGTGTTTGAGAACCGTGATGTAGAACCATCTGCACTGGAAAACAACCCAGTGTACATGAACGCTGCACATGGTGCTGACAGTGACCAAGTAACACTACTATGTTCTAACCACGGTTTCAACTTAGGTGACACGGTTACTGTATCTGGTCTAGTCCCCGCAACAACCTACAACGGTGTCAAAGGTTCGTCTATCAATGGTGCGAGAACGATTACTCGTGCAGATGGATTTGGTGTCAGATTCAATGCCGACTCGGCCGCAACCTCTTCAGGTAGATTTGGTGCAGAGTTGATCACAATCGATAAACAGATTCAATATGATGTTGCGTCACCTAACATGACCACACTATTACCGGATGACACTACACTTACTTACCAAACTAAGTTAACTTCTGGTAAGTCACTTGCAGCGGTATCTGGTAGTCAGGTTAAGTATGCTAGGGATACTGCGTACTCAAGTGAAGTTGTTATCGGAGATGAGAACTACTTCGCAACTCCACGATTGGTTGCTAACGCTGCAAACGAAACTGCTGAACTGGGTTCGGGTGAACGGTCTGTATCTGTCAAGGTTGCGATGGCAACGACACGTTCTGCGGTATCTCCGATCATCGATACACAGGGTGCGTCACTATCAACGGAATCGAATCAGATTGATAATCAGGTTGTCAGTGGTACTGAGAATGGTGTCAACATCCCATTGACTTACTCTGCGGAAACTAATGCGTTCGGTGGTTCTTCACTTGCCAAACATATGAGTACTGTTGCAACACTAGACTCCCATGCTGTTGGTATGAAAGTACTACTTGCCGCAATAAGACCTTCCGGTAGTCACATCGATGTTTACTTCAGAACAGGTACTGAAGGTACTGATATCTATAGTACTTCATGGACACTAGTTTCACAAGAAACGACTGTTGCACCCGATGATAGAAACTTCCGTGAGTATCGTTACATGATTGGTGGTGATACCGGAACAATAGATGCATTCACTGAGTATCAATTCAAGATTGTATTCCGTGGTAATAACTCATCCAAGGTTCCGTTCATACGAGACTTTAGAGCTATTGCGATGGCAACATAATGGCATCTAGACTAATTAATGTCGCAGGAAACCCGAATTTGGCAAGATGTCCAAGTTCGGGTGCTATTATTAATATAAATAAAGATGAGATAGAAAAATCACGTGCATTGAAGAGTGCTAGACAAAACAAAGATAAAGAGTTCCGTGAGTTGAGACAAGATGTCAATGACCTGAAAGAACTCCTCAATAAACTGGTAGAGAAACTGTAATGGCAAATAAACCGACAATTACTGATATTCAGGATACGTTTACCACATTAGTATCCAACCTAAACATCATCTCGTTGGATTTGGGTGCTGCGGGTCGATTAAACACAAGCGAAGATTCCGACCACACTTCTGCTATCAATGAGTTAGAACTTGGTATTCGTGGTACATCAAATAACCTAGTCGCAGTAGACCTTGCAGACTTTACCGCAAACAACATCGTATCTGCACTACATGAAATTGATAGTGACCTTCACGGTGCTGGTGGTGGTAACGCAAAGGCAGACTTGACAACCAATGCGAATGATATTGTATCAGGTGTTAATGAACTTGAATTGGGTATCAGGGGAACTAATAACGGACTGGTTGCATCTATCCTATCAACTACCGCAAATGACCTAGTATTGGCCATTGGTGAACTTGATAGTGACATTGGTGCAAGACCACACACAACTCTTACAACTAGTTCGAAGAATCTTACTGCTGCGGTCAATGAACATGATGCAGAGTTGGGTACGATCACTGCGGTTGCGATGGGTACAACTGCCTCTACGGTATCAACCGCAATTAAAGAACTAGAAATAGAGATTGATACACTCAATACCTTTGTTGAACCTACACAGTCATTGACCACTACTGCGGGAACGGTTGCGGATGCGATCAACGAACACGATGCAGAGATTGGTTCTGCATCTCTCAATACCTCTGCGACCACACTACGTGGTGCAATCAACGAGTTACATACCGAGGTTGGTTCTGCAATTGGTAGTACACACAACACTACCACTGGTAATATTGGTGCATCTCTCAACTCCCTAGATAGTGCTGTAGGTAACCTTGCTGATTTAAGTACAGACATCACTGCGAGTGGACATGGTAACATTGTCGGTGCATTGAATGTTATGCAAGCAGATATTGAAGCACTTGATGCAGAGAATATCGCTTCAAACCAAGCATTGGGTTCACTAAACCTATTAGATTCTGCTGGATTTACTGGTTCAGAAAGAACTAACTTTGTAAATGCCCTAAACGCGCTGAGAGCGGACATTCCACTCATCTACAACGCTAGCGGAACTCAACTCAATTAATCGGAGTATAGTGACACCATGAGTAGTGTTCCATTAAAATTAAAAGACACCGCAGACTTCCAAGAAATAACTACCTCAGAAGAGAACTATCTTGCTTATCAGGTAGGTCTGGGTTTTGCGGCACTCGATAGTTCATCTGTAAATCAGTTGGGTGTAAACCTGTCTGGTGACAATCGTACTGTAGGAACCTTTACTGATACTTCCTACGATTCGGCTGTCGGAACTCATTCTAATCTTCTTTCGACAACAAGTATATCCACGGTAATTCGACAGAAGGCTGGTACTGCCACTATCTCTGGTAACGACTATCGTGTTCTAGTATCACAGAGAGATAGTGACGGTCAACGAATTGTTCAGGAAATGGACGATACCAAACTGAATGTCCTTCTCGATAGAATCAATTCACGAATCTATACGTCAGATTATCCCGGCACTTACAAACTTGCAACGTCTGCCCCCAGTGGAGATTACTCAGTAAATCTTGCTAATGTAATGACAGATACAAGAACTGACGGACATTCTCTTCAGTACAACATCTATCAAAGAAATACCATGACCGCACCAACAACGGTTCGTCCGTTTGCGATTAAACGGTCTAGTGGTCAAACGGGTACGTATCAAGGTCTTCAGGAAATGACTGATGGCCAGATTAAATACTCACTTGGTATTAAAGCAAGGAATCGTACTTCCTCAACTGCGAACTCTGTTGGTACATACAAAATACTGAGTTCTTCTACAGGAACCCCAACTAATGCGGGATTCGCTGGTACGTGGCAAGCAAAGGGTACTGCAACAGATACACGTCAAACTGTTAGTAATGTTAACTATACCCGTACCCGTAACTCGACATATTCACGACTAAGAACTTCTACCTATAGTGCAAACTATACTAGAAACCGCAGTAGTACATTCCTAAGAAATTCTACTACTACTCGTTCGAGTACATTTTCTGCCACATATGTAACAACACGAACAAGTTCTTACTCTCCATCATTTGTTGGGGATTACATTGGTAATTTTACTACAACTACTGCGAACACTTACACTCGCACACGGGCATCAACACTTGATTTCCTAAGAACCAGTACGGCCGGTTATACTGGTAATTATGCCCGTTTATTATCATTCACTGGTAATTTCATTGGTAACTTTACTGGTAACTATCTGGGTCAAAACTTTGCTCGATCTTTTTATAGAACACTATATGTAAGTGTTGACCAAGAGACATTTCAATACTCAAGTTTCTATGCCGCTGACTACTCAAGAAATCGTATTACAGACTCTACGGTTACCTCAACACGGACGAGCACATACACTAGAGCAACTGGTGGGTCTTTCACCGGCAACTACTCAAGTCAAGTTTATTATTTAGGTAACTATGTTGGTAATGTTGGTACAACTAGTACACGTACCAGTCAAAGGGTCACTGCTAACAATTTCGCAAGAAACTTTGCTGGTAACTACGCAAGAAACTTTCAGGCAGGGTATTCTCGAAGTTTTGCTAGAGACTTTATTGGTACATCAGCAACCACCTTTACAGGTAACTTTACTGGCGACTATATTGGTGATTTCGCTGGTAACTTTACAGGTAACTTTACAGGTAACTATACAGGTCTTCGAACATATACGGTAACACGTTACAGTACCCACCAAAAACATGGTAGTGCGCTTTTCTATAGTAGACAAGTTACAGCTGCTAGTAACTTCCTGAGAACCAGCACCACTTCTAGTACCAGAATTCGTAATTTTTTAGACTATACACGAACAAGTACTGGCAGTGGCGCAGTACGTACTGCAAATTTTATGCGTTTCCGATATGGTGGCACATCAAGTGGTTCTGGAACAATCTATTACACAGGTGACTACACTACTAGCTACAGTGCGAGTGGTACTTATGTAGGTAACTATTCTGGTGGAACCGCACTGTCTACTAGAACAAGCCTCAATAACCGGACAGTTTATTTTACTGGTAACTTTGCGAGAAACTTCACTTCCACATTTACAGGTAACTACTCAAGAAACTTTGCTCGTACTCGTTCAAGTAACTTTACGGGAGCATCTTCATTTACAAGAGCATTTGCGGGTAACTATCTAGGTAACTATTCCAGAGTATTTAGCGCAAACTATGCAGGTAATTATGCACGAAACTTTGCGGGTAACTACACTGGTAACTATAATAGAAACTTCATCGGGGATTATGCTAGAACCTTTACAGGTAACTATACTAGTACAACCATTGGGTCAGGTAACGAAAACATAGAGACCTACACCATGTACGTAAGAATTGTATAAATAGGATGATATGGGAACTACCACACTAAAACTCGAAGGCACTAATGGTGACCTTAAAGAGATAACTACCTCAGAAGAGAACTATCTTGCTTATCAAGCAGGACTGCATCTCTCTGCGTTAGATTCAAGTGACGTGGCATCGATTACTGAGGTCAGTACTAATAACACTATAATTGGTGCATTTACTGATACTAGGTATGATGATGCTTCTGGGACACACGGGTTTACAGATGGCAATGCTCCGGTGCAACAGACGATAACCTCATTATATCAAAGAGAGGGGGTGACTGATTTTGCGGGAGACTCTGCGGCATATAGATATCCTCTAGAGTTCACCGACAATAGTGGAACACCCGAACTACACGAATTAGATTCCGCAGAAGTTGATACAATAAGTGACCGTCTCCTATCTCGTATCGCAGTATCAGAATATCCTGGCGTATATAAACTTGCGACATCTGCTCCTAGTGGATATACCACATACAAGTCAAATGTATTTTCGGATAATTTGCAGACAGGTGTATCTGGAACTACGTACAATATCTATGTAAAGAACACAATGTCGGCCCCGACTGCGGTGAGACCTGTTGCTATCAAGAGATCAAGTGGACTGACAGGCACCTTCCAAGGTGTCCAAGAGATGACCGATGCCGAGATACGATATAGTTTTGGTTCAAGGGTACAGTCACGCATCTCAAATAGCAGTGCCGGTATTGGTACATACCAGATGCGGAGTTCCGCACAGGGTGCACCATCTGACACGGGTACTTGGTCAAACCGAGGTACAGCATCAGACACTCGTTACAACACAGTGAATACTGACTATGCGGCCGCATACACAAGAACTCGTTCTAGTAACTATGTTGGTAACTACAGTAGAAACTTCGCAAGAACCTTTGCGGGAACATTTACTGGTAACTTTGTACTATCTTTCATTGGCAACTATACAGGTAACTACTCAAGAAACTTTGGGGGAGACTATACGGGTAATTATGCTCGTACTTTTGTTGGTGACTATATAGGTAACTATGCTCGAAACTTTGCGGGTAACTATATTGGTAACTACAGCAGAAACTTCTCTGCGGTGTATAGTAGAACTCGTGTAACTGATTACGTTGGGGACTTCACTGGTAACTTTACTGGTAACTACTCACGCAACTTCCAAGCAGATTACCAAAGAACTCGTGCAACAACCTATACGGGTAATTATGCGGGTAACTACTTAGGTAACTATGTTGGTAACTATGCTCGCGCATACTCTGCGGATTATCAAAGAACACGTACTGCTGTATTTACTGGTAACTTCTTAGGAGACTACGTTGGTAACTTCTTAGGAGACTATACTGGTAACTTCGTAGGTAACTATACAGGTAACTTCGTAGGTAACTATACTGGTAACTTCGTAGGTAACTATGCAAGAACAAGAGCGACTGCATACAACAGAACTCGTGCTACCGCATACAACAGAACTCGTACAGCCACTGGCAACTATGCGAGAACTCGCACAGCAGGGGCTACATATGCAAGAACTCGTGTAGCAGGTGCTTCATACGCAAGAACACGTTCAGCACAGCTTTCTTATTCTCGCACCATTGGCAGTGGTAGTGGTCAAACTTATAACTATAACAGAATAGTGTTCTATCAAGGTAACTATGCCAGAAGTTTATACTATGTTGGTAACTATGCCAGAACACTTTACTATGTTGGTAACTATGCCAGAACTTTATACTATGTGGGTAACTACACGGGTAACTTTGTGGGTAACTACACTGGTAACTTCGTAGGAAACTACTCAAGAACACGTGCTACCGCATACAACAGAACTCGTGCTACCGCATACAACAGAACTCGTGCTACCAACTACCAGAGAACTCGTGCCACCAACTACCAGAGAACACGTGCAACGAATTACACTGCTTACTACTTAGGTAACTATGTTGGTAACTATGCTCGTGCATTTTCTGCGGATTACCAGAGAACGTCTACACGTACTCGTATAACTGATTACGTTGGTAACTTCTTAGGTAACTATGTTGGTAACTATGCTCGTGCATTCTCTGCGGATTATACCACCAACTTTACCCAGACATTTACTGGTAATTTCCTTGGAGAATATACCGGAAACTATGCTCGTGCGTACTCTGCGGATTATCAGAGAACCAGAAGTTCCGCATACTCACTGGCCTATAATAGAACAAGAAGTTCGACCTATTCTGCTGTCTATCAAAGAACACGGACTTCGAGTTATGCGGCTGATTACCTTAGAACATCTACGACCGATTCGACTAGGGCGTCCACTGGGGTATCTACGGTGACTCGTTCGAGCGCATACACTTCAACTAGCACACAAGACTTTGCTGGTAATTACACAGGAAACTATGTAGGAACCACAATTGATACCAACTCGTCTACTATTGAGACATACACCTTATATCATAGAACGGCATAAATTACTTATATATAAAACTGAATGAAACAGGAGACTATAATGTCTAGAACATGGTTAGATAATGCGTTTTGGGAAACACCCAGAAAAGAGTTATTAAACGCAATAAGCGAAGAAGTTGACGGTAATAAAACTAAACGTCAGGTTCACAAAATAGAGAAATTGAATGCTGATGGCACCCCCAATGAATTGTTCATAGAAGCGATTGAATTTCTCGGTGAAGAAAAGATTAATGCTTCTAGTCAAAAACGATTGTCGAAAAAACAAGACGAAGCAGACATCGAAAAACAAAAGAAAATGGAACACGAACGTGCAAAGAAACTAGAACAACTCTTTGAGTATAAACTAGAAACCTTTGAAATTCCAGAGATTAAGGAATCCAAAAATCGTTTGTTGAAATCAAAACTAAGACGGTCTAAATCTGTCCCTGAAGTGAATTTATATGCTATTTTATTGGTACAGGAATCATTAGAAGATGTCGGAACTAAGTAAAGGTTTTGTTATTGTTGCATCAAGAAATATTAATTTTTACACTTATGCAATAAATCTAATACAATCAATCAAAGACTATTACCCAGAAGCACTCATCACCTTGGTGACCGAGGAAAGGTTCTTTGACGGCCGTGAAACCGAAGACACTGATCAAATTATCATCTGTGGTGGACACTACCGTGAAAAACTGTGGGGTATGGCAAACACACCTTATGACATTACGATGTATGTCGATGCAGATATGGAGTGTGAACACGAAGACATCATGACAATCTGGGATGAGATGAAAGACTATGATATGGTCTTTCACGAGTTGACCAAGGAACGTGAACAATTCTATGCTATTCGTGAGTTCAAGTACAATGGTGGATATGAGAAGTATAAATTGTGCGGGGGAGTGTGTTTATATCGCAGCGGAAGTCCATTAGTAAAAGAGTTTATGGACGATTGGTATGAACTGTATTGTAAACAATATGATAATAGATGGATGCCCGATGGATTCGATAAAGAACAGTGGGTTAAAGACCTCCGACATTTCGATCAGACAACCCTCTGGTGGTTAGTGAATAAGGTTGATAAATACAAAGACCTCAAGATTGGAATCTTTGAAGATGATATCCGATGGAATTACTTTACACAATACGGATACGAAGGTTTGAAGTCTAAGACTGGTGCTCCACCTATCCTTAGACATTACTCAGGATGTTTACAAAAGGACACACCTATAGTATGATTGATGTCCCTATCAACAACAAAGAAATACTAGCAACCCTGAAAAAGTTCGAGTGGTATTACGAAAATCGGGAACATATTAGTAAGTATTTACAGAAAAATGGTCGTAAGGAAGACCGTGAACACTTTATGTCTGACGAATATCGTGACGAGGTTATTGCTCAAGATACCGGCCACGAAGGTTTCCCTGATGCTTCATATAGTTATAGTCTGAAAAATGATAGACTGTATGAGATTGAAGAGTCCCGACAACCCGATCACGGAAAGGAGATGGTTAAGATACTTGCGAAGTATGGTGAGTTGAATACAGAACTCTGTACACTATTGTCTACAAGAAACAACGCATTACAAATTATGTATCCACCAGAGGGGTTTATCTCGTGGCACAACAATGCCAATGCTTCGGCATATAACCTAATCTTTAGTTGGTCAGAAACTGGTGATGGTGATTTTAGGTATGTTGATGGTCATACTGGTAAGATGGTTGTCATGAAAGACAGGAAGGGGTGGCAGTGTAAAGCTGGATACTTCGGTGCGTATGCTGAACCTTGGTACAATCGAGTATATCACGCTGCCGAAACAAACTGTTGGAGACTTACGGTATCTTATGTATTTGATAGAACCGATATGTCCAACGGACTACAAGATGAAATTATAGAAGAAATAATGTCCGATTACTAAAAAGTACACGTTCCAAACCTTATAAATAAAGACAAGTAAACAAATTGTTTTTATAACGGGTATCATAGATGTCATCAGCAAATTACGAAGATATTACCATTAATCAAGGCACCGATGTTTCTGTAGAAATACATCTGGTGCATGACAGTGGTAGTACATATAACCTCACCAACCACAGCGTAGCTGCCAGTCTAAAACGCAGATATGCTGATTCCGCAAATGATCCCTTTACAGTTCAATTTAATGCCGTGGTTGTATCTCCATCAACTGATGGAATCATAAACCTATCTCTAACTAACACACAAACAGATGCGATGAAACCTCGTGGTCGATATGTTTATGATGTGGAAGTTTCCTATACCGATAGTGATAATAACGCAATCATTCAACGAGTCCTTGAAGGACAAGCCGAAGTTTCTCCATCGGCAACGAAATAATAAGGAAGGAACGTCAATAATGGCTGATAAAATCATTGTAAAAAAGGTAGTTGTCGGAACTCCTATTAAACGAGTGACCGCTGGTGCTTTCAGTATAGGAAACCTCGCTGGTGTAGATGTTACTGCCACGGAATCTGATGGTTCCATACTCGCATATAACAAACTTTCTGGTAAGTGGGAGATCACCAACTTACGAACCGATGCAAACATAAATCTCGATTTTGATAGTGCACAGAATAAGTACACATTTGGTTTTGACAATACTGCATTTACGGGTTCTTTAATTCCAGACTCGAACGAAGCATATGACTTAGGTAGTGCAACCAAGAGGTTCCGTGACATATACCTGAGTGGTAACACTATTGGTCTAGGAACACTATCACTGAAAGACAGTGGTGGTGACTTAATCATTGTTGATTCACAGAATAATAAACTCAACCTAGGCATATCTCTAAGTACAAACAACACAGCAATTATGTCCTTTGACAGTAATGCGGGTTCGTTTGTATTCAATGATTCAGATATTGCACGAACCAATATCAATGAGACGTTCCACCAAGGTGTAACTGTAGTTAACGGTGCGACTGTTGATAGTGCGACCATTACAAACATTGCAAACTCAGTCTTAACAGGTAAAGCTGCAACACTAGACAGTGCTGCAATTGGTAACCTTCTGGTAACTGGTAATACAATTCTTCAGGGTAACCTGACGATTACCGGAACAGAGACCGTAGTAAACACGGAAACGATTAACCTTGCTGACAACACAATCATCCTCAACTCAAACGCAACTGGTGCACCATCCCAGAATAGTGGTATTGAAGTTGAACGTGGTGACAGTGCTAACAAGAGTTTCTTATGGGACGAGACTAACGATTACTGGACATTAGGTAGTGAGAGTCTTGTAACTACTGGTAAAGTTCTATTCGGTAACATGTACAGTGCGGAAGGCGACTTACCTAGTGCATCAACCTATCATGGTATGTTCGCACACGTACATG
>TARA_R110000851_G_scaffold270860_2_pt1 | contig 27472 bp, 29 predicted proteins | sample TARA_R110000851 | Tara Oceans TARA_R110000851 (sample SAMEA4397627) | marine metagenome | biome: Polar Biome; feature: [DCM] deep chlorophyll maximum layer (ENVO:01000326); material: water (ENVO:00002006), including particulate matter (ENVO:01000060) such as... | depth 17 m
CCAGAAAGCGATGCAGAAGACGAACAAACTTAAGTATCCGAATAAATAATGTAATACTGATTATATGGATAAACAATATGAGCGAAACATAATTGTAGCCGCTACTGAAGATTTCATGGTAATGACGACAGCCAAGATACCCGCAGGAGTAACTTTGAAACAAATTTTAATTGCCCCATCCGAAAATAATTTTTCTCCGTATTTACAAATGTTTGTCTCTATGGATACAGAAGTAATTTATTCCGGACAATTTCTCGCTGATGGTATCAATGTTTCCATTGAAGATGGAGGTTATGATGAGGAAAGATTATTAATGTTTTCACTTTCCTGTAACTTATGCCCATTAGAAATCCAAGAATTACTTCACGAGTCATTTTTTAGAGTTAAAATATTGGGTGATTATGTAGATGGCTATGCTGTCGTGGACGATTCAGTTTCAACATTTGATACAGAGTTCTTGATAAGTTGGGCTTAACTCCATAATGAGAACAATTAAATAGGAACGAAGTATATGAATATACATGGCATCCTTGATGTTATTTACAGGAAAGGGCGGAGTAGGTAAATCTACCGTATCTGCTGCTACGGCACACCACTGGGCCTCACAAGGATATAGGACAATTTTGGTGTCCTCTGACCCCGCCCACAGCACTGATGATACCCTCGGAGTGGCAGTTGGACTCCAAACAGTTCAGATTAAGGAGAACTTATGGGCAAGAAACATAGATGCAGAGCGAGAGGCCAAAGTATTCGCAGCATCTTTGAATGCAGCCAGTAAAGAAACATTTGAGAAACTCATGCCAGGTGTTGATGCCGACCTATTTACTGATATGGCTATGTTTCCAGGAATTGATGAGTTCTTTGCTTTAGAAGAAATATCCAAGTTAGTGCATTCTACTGATTATGACATTGTAGTTTTTGATACAGCCCCAACAGGACACACACTTAGAGCATTGACCGCACCAGACTATATCAAGACATTTTTATTGAAGATTCTTCGTATGAAAGCAAAAGTAGAAAATCTCAAAGGAATTTTATTCCGCAAGAATGATACCGCCTCTCGTATGGTTACCATATTAGAAGCCGTTTGCGAAAAGATTGACCGATTAAAGGTCTTGCTTCGCAACCCAGACTGGGTTACAGTCAATTTAGTATCAATTCCTACGGAAGCAGGATTTCAAGAATGTTACCGAACCATCCGTTTCTTAGAATCTCAACAAATCATGGTTAAAAGCATCATTATTAACAATATCATGCCTAACTTTGGAGAAAAGGTATGGGAAGCAGCAGCAACCAACATGGCTACGGCTTTGGTTAAGTGTGAATATGATAATCAACAACCTTATTTGGGTCGTTTTAATGATGTGTGCAAACTGCATCAAATTAAATTAGTTGGAGTTTCACGACTACCTTATGAACCCAGAGGAGAAAAATTGGATGATTATGCTAAGTTATTGTGGAATCCAAAATCAGGACTAAGTTATGACGCATTTTATTCCCTCACCACAACACCAAATAAAGTCCAAATTAAGATTCCATTTGCCGCCGATTCTAAATGGGAAATTTCAGAAACAGAAATCAAATACCAATTTGATGAATTCAATTTCGGACACGGAGAACTGTGGTATCACATCCCTAAACCAGCGGGTGCCAAAGGAAAACCACAACTACGCAAAAAATCTAATGGAGCGACCCTTACATGGACTCAATAACTATTTTCTTAATTTGGTTAGGGATTTTATCAATTATGGTTACTCTAATGGCAATTTGTAGTGCCTATTTTGCATGGTGGTATATTACACTAAGGAATCCGCAGATTACTAAATTAATAATAGAAGCCTACAAAGAAAGTGAGGATAAACTTAAATAGACGAAACAGTAAGTTATTGTTATGAATGCTGTCCCCTTGATTGCTACTGTAGGTGTTGTAGGTGCAGGTGCAGCCTATTATTATTATCAAATGTATTGTCCAGATGCTAACATGAGCCGTAATGATGATGGCGATTGTGAATGTGGTGAGGGATATTACCTTGACCCAGACGATGACCAAAAGTGTGTCAGCCTATCAGTAACCGAAGCAACCGAATGTAAGGGTGTTTTAGTGAATGGAGTTTATGTTTATGATGCAGACGGTGACGACCTCACAGATATTCTTGGAGATGACACCAAAGATGTTCAAATTGACTGTTTGCTATGTAATGCCTGTGAAGGTAGTTCTAAGCAAGCCCAAGACGGCCGTTGTTTGCGATGCCAACCAGCGGCTACTCAAGCAGAATGGCGTGAGTCTGATGCACTAAGTCATGGAGAGAGTTATTCTGAAGTTCCAACTACAGCACCTGCTGATGACCCAAGCGGTTGGATTCCTAATTATGAATTAGCCCAAGCAGCCAAGGCGACTCCTGCTAACCCACTTTCTGCAGATTATGAATGGAAATTAGTAACTGAAACAGATTCTTCTGCAGCAGAAGAAGTTGGACCTCAATACACACCATATCAATATGCACCAACACAAGGATACAAGACATCCGACCCATCTTCGTGTCCAAGCCAACAATGGTAATGTTATATAGTTGGTGAGATAATCTCACATTATGTATCTTACATTTGATTGGGATGATGTAGAATATGATGAACCAATAGTTCAAACTGCTATGAAAGAATTACAACATCGTTACGGTTTTGGAAATGTTTGGTATCGGATTTCTTCATCAGGCGAGGGAATCCATGTAATTATTGCTAATTTATTATGGAATGGCAATTTAGGAATTATGGAAATAACTCCACAAGAGTTTGAAAATGAATTCACACTAACTATAAGAAAAGAATTTTCTGAACCTCCATGGGGATTAGAATGCAAAGGTCGTTTAATTTCTGATTCTGTTAGGACTAAAAATGGTTTTCGCACAGGCAGGATATTTTCAGCAAAAAATGACAAATCAGCAGGTGAGTGGTTGGCTTATGTCTGATTTACCTGATTGGCTACAAGATGTTGTTTCAATTGTTGAAGTAAAACAAAGTAAAGGCTACACATTTTATGTCAATGGTGAAGTTTCGCAAGATTCTAAATACATTGTCAAATCTTTGTGGGAAGGGCGTAAAATAAATGCCGTAAAACAGAAGATATAAATACAATGAAGACCACACCTATATTATGAGCACAGAAATGCGATATTGGAAGCGTGTAGGTTTCGCCGTCAGTAAAGGCCAAGCATTAGAATTAATTGATAGATTAGCAGACAAACCGCATGGTTCTGTATTGGATTCAGATATGGAAGAGTTTGATAGCGTAGGTGGAGATATGTCCCCACTCACATTAGGCCGTGAAATTGATAATCTTTTTGAAAGAGAATTTGATGCTGATGTTGATTTACAATTAGATGAGTCTATCAATTGGATTATAGTTGCCATGGAATTTGAACGCAACAAGAAACAATTTATTAAAGATTTGAAGGCCGAAGGAAAAACCATTGAAGAAGCCAAAGAAATTTATGAACACGCTAAAGCAGACATTGTTCGCAAAGCACTTGACCTTCCAGAAATAGAAGAAGTCCAAGAAATGATTGATGAACAAAAAAAGCCTCGTGATGGAAAAGGAAATCAAATTTCTGAAGAACACCTGGAAGAAATAGCAGCACAAGCCGCAGCCGATAAAGAAGCAGCACTTATCGCTTACGGAAAGGCATTGAAAGAAGCCGAAGAACAAGAGGAAAATAATGAAGAGGAATAGTCATGGCCGAAGATGAAAAAGGCTATGATTTTTCTCGTGACCCACTCGCTGAAAAACCGAAAGCAAAAAGGAAACCCCTGCCCTTGACCGAAACATTAGTTTTGGACATAGTAGATTATATGTTAGTCAATAAGGGCTATGGTTATTCCACCCAAATTTCATCTTACATGGTAGATTACAAACCACGCCGTTATACTTCTCGTGAAGTAGTCGGAATCCTTAGAAACAGACCTTGTTTTAGACACGCTCAAGCCAAAGACCGAAAAGGAGGCATCCGATGGAGGTTAGATGTATTAGCCTTAGAGAAATATCTTACTCAAAAGGGATATGATGAAAGAGCACAAGAACGAGGAATCTTTGATAAAATTAAAGAACTCAAGTGGAATCAAATTAATAGCACAATTTTGGCATTAGAAAAGATGATGCCCGAAATAGCAGACCCATCAGATGACACTATTAACATCTGTTATGAAAACATTGCTACCCTGTGGTCTTGATTCGGATAATGGGATAATTATTCGGATTGAATGTCCGAAATGGCACAAAGAGTTATATATCAAGAGCAACCCATACTTAACATGGTCTGGTTCATTCGTAGATACCAAAAAGGAATTAAAAATTCTGGCACGAATGATGTCAAGGTTTCAGAAAATGAAATCACAATTTCAGAGTTCGTAGATTTTTGCCACCGAGAGGGAGAAGGAAAATACATTTTAGGCTTAAGAGGGAAAGGAATTCGTGGGTTCAGGAAAATTACAGATTGTATAGTAGAAGGAGCAGAACTTTTAGGCAATTGGAAACCCAATAAAGTATTCGCTGCAGAAGAAGTTTCCGTTAAGAAAAATGTTAAATTGTCAGACTTGAATGATTCAGAACTTTTAGATTTAATGAGTTCTATGTCCGAAACAGATATTTCATCCACTGATGATTTTTCTAAGTTTAAGGCAGACTTAACATCCATCCACGCTGAAATTGCCAAAAGAGGCATCAATGGAGGGACAACCTCTACACCACCTTCAGATATTAAGGCTGCTGAATCATTAGTTGCACTTAATCCAAAAGCACCGTTAGCATCTGCTGGCTTTGGAGTTGGTAAATCAGGATTGGCTATGGGATTCGTAGGTGGACTCATGGTAGGAGTCGTTGGAACTATGATGTATTATAAATCCAAGATGGACACCATTAACAGCGATTTGGAACGCATTAACAAACAACTTAATGAAGCCGAATCCGCTATCAAAAGGGCAGAATCAAGAGAAGAAAAGAAACACGCAGCAGAACAAGCAGTTAAGAAGTATGATTCTCGTGTGAGTATGGATGCAGGATTTTTGACACAGTTTAACGCTGGTCATGGACCCTCCATGTGAAGGAGGAATATCTAAATGGAATTAGAAGAAATGAGAGATATGCTTGGAGCATACAAGCAACTGTTAGAGCGTGAAAAGCAACTGGCATTAGAACAACATTTTCAAGGATTTATGGGTCAATTAAAGATTGATGATATTGATTTGAAAAAGGAACTCAAAATTGAATTTGCTTCTTTGATTGAGATTTTAGAAGAAAAGTTGCCGATGGAACAAAGAATGTTGCGTGTAGTTAATTCACCATTTATTTGGAATGTTATGCAACATAAAACATCTGCAAAAGAAAGAGAATTGCGAAGATTAACCACAGAAATTTCTGGTTTTATTAGAGGAGCCTCACAAGGAGCGAAAACAGAGCAACAATTTGTTCAAAATTTGTTAGCCAATTCATTAAAAGAAGTAGCGAAGTCTATTGAATCTGGAGAAATCAAGGGAGCAGAACACCCAGTTATGGCTTGGATAGATTCAATGAAGGGTGGATTATCTGATATATTCTCAAAAGAGAAGATTTAACTACAATGCCTTACATAGTAGATACGGTGATATGATGTCCGAATTTGATGATGCAATCCATACAGAAAAAGAATCTGCCCCACAACCAGAGGCAGGGCAACCTAACAACCCCCAACCTAAATTAGAGTCTAAGTCATTGGTAGAGATGCTAACTGGTGATGGTGACATCAATGAATTAGGGAAGCAACTTAATTTAGATAGTGATATGACCGAAAAGGTATTGCTACCTCTTGTTAATTTCCTTGATAAGTATGGTGTGGGAGAAACTCTTTCTACTAACCAAACAGTCAATAAAGGGGTTGGATTATTCGGATTTGTCTCCGATGTGGCTCCCATTTTGCGCTCGGCTACCGAGTATTTCCAAGGTAAGAAAACAGAGTTATCTAATGAAGATGAAGCATTTTTGGAAAGAATCAAAGATGCCCAAAATTTTGACTCTATGGCTTTGTTCGTAGGAGAAGAAGTAGAAGACGAAGATTCTGAACCTGAAATCCAACAAGTCCAAGAACCTGTTGGACCACCACCCCCAAACCCATTTATTGATGGACCTGTTGATTGGAATGAGATGTTAGGAGTAGCCCCTGCAAATAGTCCAGCAGCCCAAAGTTCTCATCAATTTAGTTCAATCGCTCAAGCAAAGAAGCAAACCAATACAGGAATTACTGGAATGGAGGCCCTTGCTGCAGAACAAGGATTAACTCTATCACAAGTTCAAAATGACCGTCAAAGTGCTACAAATAAAGGTGGCGCAGGTAGTGATGTAGATTATAGCAACAATGATTCATTACACGCATTAGTTACAGGCGGTATGGATGAAATACAAAAAGCCATGAAAGGAGAGCAAAACAAACAAGCGGCTCAAAGCAAAGTTATTTTTGAAGGAGAAAAATTAGCCACACCAGATGCACTTTCCTCATACACACCAAATACCACACCAGCACCAGCCACTAAAACTATTGGAGGATTAGAATCTTTAGAAGATATGATGGCTCGTCAAGGAATCACAACTTTTGAAGAAAGAGCACCATCCGAAGAAGAATTTGAAATGTTTGATGATGGAGATATGGAATTTATAGAATCTTCCAATTCGTTCCGAAATAAAGAAACAGGTGAAGAATACGAGGCATTAACAGAAGTTCCTGAAAGTTATTTTGAACAACCGATTCAAACTTTTCAATCAGTTATTGAAACTCCAAATAACTTAGCAGAGATTACAGAGGTAGTGGAACCAACTCCAGTAGAAGATATTGAAATAAACGAAGTTGATTACAGCATTATGTCTGTAAGTGAATTAAAATCCGAACTTAAGGCCGCAGGACTTCCAGTAAGTGGAAATAAAGCAGATTTAATCCAACGCCTTAATGATTCGGAGGAATGAAGTTGCCCAATCCTGTATGGTCTAAATATGTAGCGGAACAAATGCCAGAATGGTTAGAGTGGTTTCGGAACATTCACCTTAAATCCTATGTAGAACTTGCTGATAAGTTCATCCAACTTAATCCATTTTATGTCCCTACTGATGATGGTTCAGAGGCAGTTGAAATTTTTGATACTATGATTGTAAATCATGATTTTTTTGATACCGTTACCGATGCAGGAGTTAGGGTATGGGCTAATTCAGGATTTTATGAATTCGTAGAAGCATTAGATATTTATTCCACCAGATACCCCGAAATAAAATTAATTTGTAGATTATTTAATAATAATATTAATTGGTTTAAGAGAATATATCAGTTCTTGAGAGCCGAACTCATCATGGAATTACGCAACGATGGAAGGAATTTGTAGGGACAAACTTAAATAACAAGATAGGGATAGTAAGTATATGCCTGAAGTGTCATCGGAAACGCAAGGGAAGATTATTGCGTATCTTGTATTAGATGGATACAATCAAGGAGCCGCAGGAGAACTCGGTCCTACCATCAGTGAATGGTTAAAAGGATTAACAGATGATGAGGGAAACCAAATCTTCACCCTATCTCGTAGCCGATGGATGACTAAAAATGCCCCTCTTAGCGGTGCAGCAGGGGCCAAAAATGCTTACAAAGTTGCATTACTTAATGGACTATCCGACTTTCCCGAAATATCTAAAGATGTTAAATATGCTTACGGTGCTGCAATCAAGAGTGCCCAAACCGATAAGAAAAGAGGCATGGGAACTAAAAAAGATTCTGATGGAGATAACACACCAAAAAGAAACATTAAAGATACTAAATTTAATTATAATGGATGGGCATTCAAAAACATCTACTTATTAGCGATGGGCCAAACCCTTTCGCCCGATTATACCAATCGTGTTACCGCAGTTGGATTAGGCAATAGTAAATACTTAGAGCAATTTGATGTAGAAACGGACACATGGTTTTATTCGGATGCTAATGATGCACCCACATTAGAAGAGGTAGTAGAAGGACTTGGTTCTCAACCAATGCCAACTACTGCAAGTTTAGCACCGTCCGAAGTATTTGTCCCATTTACCCCTACTGGTGCAAGTCCAGGCATGAGGATTAACAATCCATTGACACAGACTGATGAAAAGTTTCCAACAATTACACCACCAACTGCAGAGGAGGAAATTGCTTTATCTAATAGAGAATGGAACCGTCAAAAGAAGATGCAAGGAAAAGACCCCCTCTATGATTTTAATGGTGAAGTATTAGTTACATTTACACCATCCCCATCAGATAATGCTATGCAACCCATCACAGCCCTCATTTCTTCTGCTGCTGACACAGGAGCACCACAGAATGCAGACGATTTCTTTGGAGATGATGATTGGGGTTCTGATGACGCATCAGATAGTGCCTCCACATCCGCCATAATAGAGGATTCAAAATGGTTTTTGACACCAACAATTCAATTCTCTTTTAGACGGGGTGCTGATGCTTATTTCCGTGTATTAGGCGATGGTGAAACTTATGCAGGGCAAATGTGGTCCGTGGCTATTAAAGATAGTTCTGAACCCACCAGATGCGAGGGAGTTAAACTTATCTGGGAGGAGCCTGTAGCGGGAACACCCAACAAAGTTATTGGATTTGAAATTAAATTAATCCAAGATGGAACCGAGAAGGTTATTAAAGTAAAGGATAATAAAATTACTGAAGGATTCCAAACTAATGAATCTGACAATGATTATAATTATGTAGGTGGTGTAATAGATTCACCAGGAGTAGAAACTGATACAGTAGTAATTTATACGCATGGGGCAAAAGGTTTTGGAGGATTACTTAACAAAGAAGATAATATTGAGCCAAATGAAACCCTAACTTGGTCTGACCTGAATAATTCAGGAAGGTCTGGAGATTATTCTGGAGATGTGGCTATTTCTCAAGCATCCTTAATTGGACCTGTTATTCGCACACAGATTTCTCGCTTCTATGGGAATCCACAGATAACCGATATGACATCGTATTGGAAAAATTGGACTGATTCTGCAGGTGACCAGCAGATTTTATCACCTATCAAGGGAGGTAATAACATTATCTTTAATCTTTCTAAAGAAGTTATTATTGATGCAGATATTAAACTATATGATACTACCAATCCTGCTTATTTACAGCGAAAGAAACTCAAATTAACTATTGTAGGAGAATTAGAAGGCGTAAAAGACGAAAATTGGGACATCCCTGAAGCCACGGCAGAGGTAGGAGTATTATCTCCAAATGCTGACGGTGTGTGGAGTTCATACATTGATTTCGTTTGTAAAGGAGCAAAGGCTTCTACATTTTTCCCACTCTATGATGGCAACCAAAGATTTATTTTACCAGGAGATGAAAAATACTTAGAGTTTATCACATCTTTTGATGAAGATAAAAAACCATTAACCATTCGTAATCAAGGAAGACTTGCAGATAGTATAAAATATATTACTTATGATATATCATCAGCAGTTGAAAGAGGAGAAAACATAGTAGTCCCTCAAGTTAAAATAGCATTGTTAGAAAAAAGAGAAGACCCCGATGATGATATGGAAGAAATAGAAGAAATTAAATTCCTTTTGATACCAGATTCAGAATCAGATTTCTATGCCCAAGATATTAATGGTGAACAAGTAGGTGGTTTGGTAGAGGGTGGACTCACGGTTCCACCAGACCCACAAATTCTTATTGTTAATTCTACTCAAATATCTGCCTATAATAAGTTAGAGGAAACCAGAAAGGCAGAAAAACAATCAGATTCCTACACCATCAGAGATGAAGATAATAAAATTGTAACTAATTCAATTTCTTGGCTAATGGGTGAGCAGATGTATTACATAGTTGCGACCAATGAAGACGGGGAATCATACATGGTAAAGATTGACTTAAGAGTTCAAAGAAGGGTTGAGTAATATGACTGACGAAATAGAAAAAACCACAGAATTGGAAGCAAAAGATACTACTTTTGATGGCAACGATACTCCAAATTCAATTGCTCAATTAAAAGGCCCAATGGCAACTATTGATGGAATCACAGCAAAAAATGAGGAGGAAAAAGCACCACCCCCTCCTAATGCACCAGTTCCTCCAACCCCAAGCACCCTAACTCCCGATGGCAGAACTTTAGAATCCATAATCGGAGCAAGTGCTTATGCCAATTTAGAATCCATTTATGAAAATCGTGGACAAAGTATGAGCGATACAATTACCATTTCGCCGCTGGAAACCGTAGGACACATTGAAGTTCAAAATAATAAAGATGGAAATGCTAAATATCTTGTATTTTATGATGAATCAGGAGATAACATGACTGAAACTGTTTTCAGAGAGATGGGAATTGCTAATGAAGGCAATAAGACACAAGTTATTGGAGAAACAGCCCTTAAATTTACACAACTTATGGCTAAGTCTAACTTATCTAATCAAGTTGAGGGAGCAAACCGATGGAGTCCATCTTCAATGGGTAACGCATTAGACCCTAAGTTCCAAAGTTATCTTGCCACTTTTGCAGCAACTACACGCCGAACTGAACTTAATGACCAACTTAAGCAACTTCGTGCTCTTATGCTTTCTCTGAATGATGTTTTCGCTTTTGACGATTACCGACATTTAGAAGCATTCATGGCCGCATGGATGATGAAAGATTCAACTTGCAGACTATCTGGAGTCCCTGGAACCGGAAAGACCACAGTTATTGAGTGTGCAGCAACATTGTTAGCCAACTCCTATGGATTTAACACCGGAACCCGTATCTGTGTGCCGAGAGATTATGAACTTAGAGCAGGAGACCAGAATAAAGTCTTTAATGAAAACGCATCTTTTGAAAACATCTACGCTCCGAATGTTTTTCCGAATGGACAACAATATAATATCAGTTATGGAAACCCCGCACGACCAGAAATCAAAGAGTTATGGGAATCATGGAGATTCAAAAAGTGGCAAGAACCATCAAAGGTTGGACAGAGTTATGAATATGTAGGAACTGATGCCAGCATGAGGTCATTTACAATTCCAAGCGGTTCATATCTTTACAATTATGAATACTTGAAGCCACTAACAGATAGTGGTCGTGAAAAAGTATCCCTTCCACCAGAAGCATTCCGAAACTTACTACTCCAGCATTATTTTGCTACAGTCCCGTATAACTTTGACATAAATGATTCTACTACATGGCCTGATGTAGAAAATGGAATTATTATAATTCCAGAAGGAACCGCACAAAAGCGTATTGTTAAGCCAGTCAAGATTATGGATGCATCAGGAGTCTTAGAGTTCAGTTCAATCATTACTATCACAGATGGAGAGCCGCTCGGCACACGAGATAAGATACCGTCATTCCCAATGCAATTATCAGCCCCAGACATGGATAAATCACGAGTTGAGGATTTGCTTAATACCATTACCACAGTTACTAATCGTGATGCAACCGCATTTATACAAGATTACTTGAACAAATCAGGATTAGATGCAATTTATACTGATGCAGGACGAAACGAAGGTTATTGGCTTCGTGAATTCTTATTAGATACCTGTTATGACTCTCGTGCTAACCCAAACAAATCTGCAGGAGGGCAAAACTATGGTTCAATCTCACAAGAAATGATTGCCGAAATTGGTATAGCCAAAATAGATTACGAAAAGAGGGCGGACGAAGTTCTGTATGGTATGGAAATCCGAGAAACTTCAAGTTTTGACCCATCAAAAGGCGCACAAGTCAGCACCTTTGACTTTGAGCCAACACCAAGACCAATTGTTACACAACCCGTCAAGTTCTTTAACGAAGCAAACCGTTCCAAAGCAGGTATGGAAGATGCTATATTAGGTTTAATTGCGGAAAAGAAAGTAGAATACAGAGGCAGAGAGTTCCAATCACCAAACTTTGTTGCATGGATGGACACTAACCCTCACCAAAAAGGAAACGATTTGGCATTTACAGACAGAATAGATATGGAATTGTTGTTTAAGTCAGTATCAATGGGCGGTAGATATAATATCATGGCAGGAAAGGGAGGAGGAGTCCCAGTTCTTGAACTTGTTAAGAAGATGACGAAAACTAATGCTGTTCAACCATTAAGATTTGCCGACCTTAGAGCCATGTGGGATTATATCGGAGATAATCAATCCGGAATTCAAATGGTTCAACCAGGTGGAGCATACGATGGATACCGAGATGTAGCCGCCATATCTGTTTTGTTTTCACAAACTTATCGTGTTCGGGATAGTTCAATTCCAATTGGAAATGCACAAATGAGTTGGACACAAAGCCCTCACGAATCACCACTTGTTGATTACTCAACTACTACTAACACCACATCTGTTCAGGGAGAGGGAACAAAATCTCCTGTATTAGACAAAGGAACGGAAGCATTCGCAGGTAATTTAGGAACTGAAACTGGATTTGGTGACCCAAATACACACGGAATGCACCTACCATCAGTATTTACTCGTGTTCTTGGTTTCCGATTCACCAACTCTTTAGTTAAGTTAGCACGAGCATTTGCATTCCTTAGAGGGAAGTCTTATGTTAGCCGACAAGATATTGTGGACGCTGTTCCATATGTTTGCGCTCACCGAATTGGTAGAAGTCGTGAAGGACTTAGTGACACAGAAGGAAATACCAAGGGTATTTCTACTACACACTCTAAGGGTTTCGCTTACAATAACGAACAAGAATTTTTGCGAGAGATGTTAGTTAATGGATATTTGATGCGAGATGTAGATGTTGGACAAGGAACTGGTGCATCATTATTAGAGATGTTAGACTCTTTCTATGAGCGATGTAATAATATTCTACAATCAAGCACTTATTCCCATAATTACGAATCACAAATTCTTACTACTCTGCAAACCGTCTTTTCTGCAACATTTGGGCAGGAAGGAAATTTACAAAAGAATCTAACTCCAGTTCATTGGCATATTGCCACGATGGTTTCAGAATCTGAACGAAAAGGCAATACACAACTACGAGAGTATTCAGTTCCTGACGGAAACAAAACAGGATACCCAGAAATGTATTCCTATTACCTCCAAAAAATCACATCTCCTGTCTCTAATCCATCTTTGAAGGGAGATTCTTGTCTTTATGATGTAATGAAGACTCGTGTTGAGATTCTAAATAATGCAAACCTTTTCAGCGATGATAAGGCTCGTTTGATTACTCTTTGCGATTCAGAAATAAGCATTATGGGAGGAATGCCAACAAAACATAAGGCAAATAATATTGAGCCAATTAATAGTAGGGCTTACATTTCCGAAACATTAGCAGGTTTGGGCGTAGAACCCATCCTCCCAATGCTTAATTATGGAGATACAATAGGCGCATGGGCTACATTGATAGGAATTAAACCCGCACTCGCAGAAATAAGGCCGACCCAAAGTGGTTTAAACATGACAAGTATGATGTATGCAGACAGTGGAGTAGGAATTAATAGAGGCCACGCAGCCATATCAGGACAGCAACTTAAACTAACTGGCCGCATTCAAGAAGGAGCAAGAGCCACAGCAGACTCTCTTGAATATGGTCGTATCGTCAGAACCATTACCCAATTCACTGATGGCATGGATAATAGTTTGTCAGATGGGAGGATTATTTTAAATCCTGCTAATCAGGATGGTAACTTCCAAATGGATTTCACCACATTTATGGAAATTTGTAAGAAACAACTGAAGGAATACAGCACACCTGGAGTAACAGAAGACGGAGGGGATGCCGCAGAACGCCGAGTATTTACATATATGGATGGGGATGAGATGATGCAAAAGATTATTAATTTCAATGGTGAGGCAGGATATACTGGATTAAGTGCTTGTTTCCGTTTGCCTCATGCACCCATCTCTAATTTAGACACAGGAGATTACAGCAGACCTTCGCAAAACACAAGTGGTCCAACGGTCACGATTGAATCGCCAATTAGGACTAATACATCAGGAACTTATAATCTATGGAAAGATACTGAAAATGATTTCCTGCGACTATGGGTTAATCTTTCGTCAATGGGAGAGCAAGAAGAGGCTGATGGCATAGGAAAATTCCAAACATATATTCTTTCAGTAGCAGTTACATCTAACCTTGGAGAATACTTAACACAACCAGATAATACCCAATTAGAGGATGATGATGAGATACTACAAGATGTTGGCTCCATTAACCTTTTGCCCATGAGTGATTTGCGCTGTTACAGTCAAGGCTCATTTTCGCCGCAGACTATTTACGATGCAGGAAATATAACCAAGGCAGACCGTGAGTATTGGTTAGAAATTATAGGCGACATTTTACAACCACGACAATCTTAAATAGCAAGCGATACTAATTTAATGTATGGCAGGGGAGATATTTCAAGATGGAACAATCCATCTAAGCCCTGAAATTCAATTGTTATACACTAACATACGCAATATAGTAGGCGCACCAAATGTCCCACTCATTTTAAGGAAGGGTTCACTACATAATGCATCCACAGACGGGAGAAAAGTTTATCTCGGTGGTGGGTATGTGGCACTTACTATGGCTGGAAATTATCATGGATTTGACAATCTATTAGTAGCGGCAGGTGCAGCCTTTGTTATCGGACACGAATTGGGACATATTACAGTCCATCCAGGTAGAGGTTGTAGTTGGAGTGAAGAAATTCAAAAGTTACCTATTGATTCCTATGAACAAATGAGTATGGCAAACATTATATCAGACATCATGGTAAATTATATGGTTAGTAAAGGGTCCAATTTCATTGAAAGTGATACTATTTTTGGAAATGACCTAAAAGAAAAATTACTGGCAGGTCATGAAGGAGATAGTTTTTTCCGTGTAGCAGGAACAGCCGGAACGCAACAAGGAGAACCAGAAAGGCAAACGGTTGCTCGCTTACTACCTACAGGAGTTAATTCTTTTGGCTACCCTATGGTAGATAATCGTTATACCCCTCCTACATCAACCGGATTATCTCAAGGAGATTACTACCCAAATGCAGGACCTGGAAAAGAACAGATGGTTTCTGAAGATTCATCCGACCCAACCCCTATGTGGCAAACTAAATTAGGTTATGGAAGAGGGGTTCAAATTTACGCACCATTACAAATGTGTGTTTCCAAAAATAATCCAGAGACCAGTCAGCCATATACAGATAATTGGAAAACAGTGCGTATATCTTCCACACATACAGTTAAGTATTGCACACCCTGTAAATCATATCAGATTTATCAAGATGTTAGCGGACAATGCCCCATTTGTGAGGGAGGAACCCCAGTAACAAATACTTTCCGACCTGGAGATTATACTGTGGATAGAGTTATGACATTTGATGGGAGAATCAACCCAACTAAACTTGAACCAATTGCTAACTTGGAGATAAATGGAAATTGGATACCATCAGCATATGTAGATTATTTATCCCCAGATACTGGTTTAGTCTGTAATCCAAATTGGGCAGTTCACTTTGGTTATGTAGGTGAACAAACAGACAGCATTTATGGAGGACAAAGATTTACATTTGGAACAAGATTTTTATTATTGTATGAGTGGGCTGCTAACTACGCTCTTTGGCCTGAAGGCTATGGAGGCAGAAAAAGCCGTCAAGCCGCAACACAATTTATCAAAGATATGGGATATACACTCCATGCCGCTACTATGGAAGCAGGAGGAGTTGGTGCTTAATGGGTTATCCTGAAAATACTGCTGTGTCTGGTGTAGGACAGATGATTCTAAATAATCTGTTTGATTTAATTTATCTTCAGTCTGATGCACCAAAAAATCAAATCGTCAGAATGATTAATAATCGTTCCCAAATCAAAGAAGTTGTAGATAATTTTAAGACGAATGCACCAAGAATTGTCACACTTATGAAGAGATTTATGAAGGGAAACACACACATTATTCGTGATGATGCAGGAGATTCAGGAATTTTCGTTTGTAATCCACTTTGGTTAGGATTCGGAGGAAACGCAGTAGCACCCAACCCAGCACAATTAGGGTGTGGTCGGCGTGACCATCTTTGGTGGTGGGAATGGTTAGACTTTGGAGTTTATGATAGTTACACCGAATGGGGTTCATCCATTGGATTATCACCATGGAGCCATAATTATGTGGACCAAACTTGGGATGGAGGACAAATGGTAGTTGCCAGAGTCAGATGCAACACAGTTAATACCTGTGATGGACAATCAGGTGGGTGTGGGACAACTTGGAATGGTTCAGGTCAATGTCCTAATCCAAACTGTGAATCATCAAATCCAAAACAAGTAGGTTGTGGTAAAACCTCATGGGCTACATTCCATGTTAAAATTAATAAACCAGTTTCTTCTTATTGGAATTTTTCATCAGCCGCTTTCCGAAATGGTGCTCCAATCGCAGGAGCAGCAGCCGAATTACCGAAAAATACCATTTCTATTATGAAAGGAAATACTGCATCGGACGATGAAAATTCAACAAATTGTTTTTATCGTTTCTATTGGGGTGGTTTGCCACCGAGAAACACATTTTTATCAACATTTGACCAATGTATGAGCCACATCCCTTATCTTCAAGTAGGTTATCGCTCCACAGATGGACGCAATCTGAATAATACCAGACCAGGAGGATATACTTGTAATTCTTGTGGAAAAGAAAGATTGGCCCCACCATATAATGAAAGTAATGAGAACATTTGGAATACTCCATTTGATATATTCCCCCGAAAAACTACCTTCACAGAGGCTAATTATCCTGGCGACCAACACGGAGGATTATGTAGAAACATAGGTGATGTCCAAGGAACCTATGCAGGACTATCTGGAAACTTTGGTTGTATGTGTGGAGGAATCTATGAACCTCGTTTCAAAGTTCCAGCAATCCCTACATTGGACTTCCAAATTACACAAGAGATGGCACAAGCAGCGATGGCACAATTAGCACAACAGCAAGGGAGGTATGGTAGTGTGGTTGGCACACGCAACCGACCAGAAGAAGGGTCAGGTAAGTCATCTGATGCATCAAGCATGGGAAGAGGAACTGTAGATAACTCACAAACAGATGCGGTTGAAGATAGATATGGAGAAGCCGCAGTTATGAGTGCAAACATAGCGGTAAAGAAGATTAGACAAATGCAAATAATGAGGGCCGGAAACGCTTATCCATTTACTGTCCCAATCTCTAAGATGAGATATGCATTTACAAACACACCATTAAAAATATGCAAGGCACCTAATCACATGGGGGTAGATTGGAGAAATCCATCCACAGGACAATGGGAAAGAGGTTCACCATTTGAACCATTACTTGATAGTAATGGAGTTGCTATGGATTATTGTCCATCTTGTGGAATCAATGGAAATGCCCAATATATCACAACACACTCGCAAAGATGGTTAAACCCAGCCAGACCATACACCATTACTTCAGCACAACCATTAACTGAATTAAATACGATTGGAATTATAGGGCAAGACCCAAATACAGGACAGCCCATATCAATTAAACAAACATTTTTGGAACGACCTCAATGGACAATAGTTATGAGAGATTTAACTGACGACCAAGAAAGATATAATATAAGGTTAGAATTGCCTCAAGCATATTTAGGAGATGTAATCCCAGATTCATTTACACCCCAACCACCACCACCAACCAGCGATAACCGACCAGAGGGACACAATTGCCCTAACGAAAGGCAAGGTCCGTTGGCAGAGGAGATGGTTTGGAATATGGCTAACATAGCAGGTGACCCTGACTTAGTTCCAAGTTTAGATAATTTAGGTGGGGACGAACTGTTGGTAGAAGAAACAATCAATGCCGGAGATACTACACTTAGAGTATCACCAGTTATCCGAGTGAATGTAGGAGATTTTATTTCCGGAGGACCATATTCTAATGGAACTCGTATCACAGCCATAAGTGCATCGGAATTAACTGTCAGTATTCCCGCTACAGCCACACCAACAACAGGATTCCTCGCAGATGGAAGCCGTGCTATGCAAACTGTTTTTGAAGCCCCATTTACTATCAAGTTTGTATCTAATACCAATTCAGACAACCCACTAAGCCCAGACTGTTGTAATGGGGTGCAATCTTCACAATATACATTTTTGGTAACTGAAGGAAAATCAGCATCAGCATTTTTCTCAAGAGTAGAACGAGATTGGGTAGATACTTCACCATTAGTTAATTATGGAGGTAGGAAAGGACTAAGATGGACTCAAGTTAATGCAGGTGCAGCAGAAGAAACCAACGCAGTTCATACAGATACCAATCTGATGGGAACCATGTTCCCAATGAATATTGACCTCAATAACTATCGGGATATGCTAACTGGTGAACTGATGGACCCAGGAACCTATATATTACCAAGTCCTATCAAATACGGCAGAGAATATGAGTGGTGTGATTTAGATGCCGCTCAACAAAATCAAATGGTTCAAGATATGTTTGCCAATTCCAATAGGATGCTAAGAAGCGTTCTATCCGATTTAGGAGGTGGAAGCAATTGGAAGATTGAGGGATGCCACGATTGTCCCTTGGAGGCAGAAGAAGAGGTGGCCCAATCTGGTGTTGTCCAAAAGTTTTGGAAATGTTTAACTTGTGAGGATTTAGCAAACATTGGTTTAGCAGCATCACAAAGAGGGATGGCAACCAATTTACTTGAAGCCCTTGAAAATAACACATACTTTCCAGGATATGCCACCATTAGATATTATCAAAGAACCGGAGATTTGGCCCGTGATTCTACATTGATACAGCCAGATGGGACTATTGATTTAATCCCATCAGCCGCAGCAACATTAAGTAAAGGATATTTAGAAGGAGCCTTCAAATGGGAAACAACACCACGAGGGTCATTACCACCGAGTTGGTATAATTGGGCCATTCGGTTCTTAGAGGATTTAGCAGAAGGTGGAGATTATCGCCTCGGCTAAAACTTAAGTATCAGTATTAGTTAATAATATGTATGGGTATATTCTCTAACCTAACTCCAGTGGTAGTTGTAGGGGCTATGGCAGGAGGAATTATTTCAGAATATGTCCATCCACACGCTTATGGATTACATCTAATGCCATCCACAGTATTTACTATTTTAGATAATCAAAAATTGCATATTCACCATTGGGTTTGGGGATTGGGATTTTTAGGACTTTATTCCTTGAAACCATTTACCCGCCCGTCTGTTAATTCCTTAACTGTCGGATTTATATTAGGAGCGATTGCTCAAGGATTATCTTATTCTACCAGCCATTTGATGTTATATGATGAAGAAGGTTTCAAACAAGAACGAGCCAACGCTGCGGAGGATTGATTTTGACTCCCGAAGAAGAAGAAAAATTAGAGAGAGAGTTTGACCTTTTATGGTCGCACCCTGATAGGGAAAAAGAGGATTTATTTGATATTAAAAACGATGGACTCCCAATATACACTATTGATTGGAGAAAAGACCTTCTCCATTTCAATTCTAAACAAGATTTCAGGAATTGGCTAATTAACAATGCAGGTAATGAAGAAATGGTTGGAGAAAATATGTCCCAATATACTCAACTTAAAACACTAAATAATTTTATCATAAATTATAATCAACAACTTCCACAGGTGATACAATGAAGATTGCTTACGGATTATCAGGAGAAGGTTTCAAACAAGAACGAGCCAACGCTACGGAGGATTAACCATGGTATATGCAGAATTTTCCATTCATTTTGAAGCCATAACTCCTGTTACTTATGTTCAAGATGATACTGATACTACCATACCCGATTATCAGGAATACAATTTACTACCTGGTGAAAAGCCTGACCCAAGTGGGTATCACTATTATAATGAAGTCCAAGCCGATAACATGGACGAGAATCTTCCACTAATGCCTCAAATAGCAGAAAGAATTTACGGTTCAGCAGAAAAAATTTCCGAAGAACAAGAATCCGGAAATCAGGGATGGTATATCAAATCAGGATTGATAAAAGTGACAATACACCATCACTCCAGTCCCGATTATACATTTCCATTCACAGATTTTATAGGCACCTCATATTCTAATATGGAAACTGCGGAAGAAGCGAATGCAATTTACGCCGAAAAAATGGAATACTCTACTAATGTAATGGAATTTCAATCTCAACTAAATGAGGCTATTAAACAATACTATGAACTCCGCAATACCAATTTTATCATCAATTATAATCAAAAATCGCCGAAGGTGATACAATGAAGATTGCTTATGGACTATCAGGAGAAGGTCGTGGACATTCTATGAGAGCCTCTGCTTTAGGAACACAATTGATAGCAGCAGGTCATGAAATTACATTTTTTACCAGCGGCGATGCAGAATTACCACTCACCGAAAAGTTTGGAGCACAAAGAATAGAGTTTCTACCCACTCCAAAATTCCATTTAGTAGATGGTAAGTTGAATGTTTTTAACACATCCATAGATTTTGTTAAGTTTATGAGCAGAGAGCGAAGAAGAATTTTAGCATTAAGTGACATTTTAGTAGATGGAAAATATGATATTGTTATTTCTGATTATGAACCGTTGCTTTCCAGAGCAGCAATTAACGCTAACATTCCTATTTTAGCATTTAACTCGCAGAATTTTGTTAATCTTTGTAAAATGCCTATGAAATATAGGCATCTATCCCTACCAATCTATTTTGTTAATTCATTTATAGTCCCTAATTGTGATTACACAGTTGTTTCCAAACCAGTTCGTATTAAAAATAAACTACATAAAAATGCAACTTTAGTTGGACCTATGATAAGAGAACACATCATTGGAGAAAACTGGTATGGAGATAAAGACCATATTTTGATGTATAGGAGCCATGCATTAGATTGGCCTACCTCCGAAATAATTGAGTGGGCAAATTCAAAAGGATTAAAAGTTTATTTTTATGGCAATCTAAATCCAGAAGAAGAAAAGTTAGTTTCAGAAGAGTTTATCCATCGGCCTATATCAGAATCACAATTTATCACAGATATGGTAGATTCTAAATTAGTTATTGGAACATCAGGAACACAATTGATTGGAGAATTGGCTTATTTAGGAATACCTGCAATTTTAGTCCCAGAAAAGGGACAAACAGAACAGGAACTTAATGCTTATTTAGCCAATGATAGTTATCCAAATATGGCTACCATTTCCTCGCAAAATATCACACATGAAAAATTAGATGAGTTATTTGCCGAATTAGATGGATTAGGCATAAGACACACAGAAGATGGAACTCAAGAAGCATTTACAGCAGTTCAAAGGTGGATAACACAACTCAAACCTTAAATAACGAAACGAATGAGTTATAGTTATGAGTGGACAAACTGGGAATCTTGAGGATGACCCATATGTTTGGGTTACACAAGGGCAACAAGCAAGAGGCGACCCAACATCTGTAGATTTCGTTAATCCCGCAAGAGCATTTTTTGATGGTATGGCAGATTTTATTAAAGCAAAAGATACACAAGGGACAAAATCACCCGAAGGAACAACTGCATTTATTATGGGACAGGGAGCAGGAGAGTTAGTTGAATCTACGGCTGGTCCAAATCCAGCATTAGCAATTGGAGCGGGAGAGGCCCAAGCATCAACAGTTGCCGATTCATTTACAGGGGCAGAAGGATATAACACATTTGTTCAACTTATAGTAGATAAATCTGAAGGAATGAATGCTCCAGCAGGAACTTGGAGAGGCATGACACTTAAAAAGTGGGACTTAGCACGAACATTGGCAGCAATTATGGTTTCTCAAGCCAGAAATTGTGAGGCTTATTTTGCGATTTACTCATTTGATGAAGAAGGCCATGTAGAGTGGGCAGGACCATCTAATGATTATGATGGATGCATTGATTATTTACTTTCTTCTAATAGCACAGCATTTATACCAGGCGGTGATGCCTGTCAAGGAAGAGGGATGAGAATGGCTATTTCAGGAATGAGAGGAGGCATTGTAAAAGATGATGGAACTACTGCCCAAATAGATAGAGCAGTTACAATTTCATTTTCTGATACCTGCTATGACTGGGCCAGACAACACTGGATGACAAAAACCAGAGGCGATTATAAACCAGTAGATATGTGGTTAAGAGAAAAAGGACCAGTTTTCTATGTAGGCATGGGAGCATTTGGAAAGGCAGACCAAATTATTCCCTATTATGGAGGAGTTATGAGAAATACAGGGGGTGGGTCTGATTATGGTTCAAGCGGTTATCGTGCTCGTGGCGGAACTGCACAAAATCAATGGGTTTATTTCCCAGGAACTATGCGACTTCAAGCCGAAGATTGTTATAGCAAACAGGCAGGAATTAGACTTCCTCAAAAAGTAGGTGGTAGTGGTAGGCCAACAATCCCAAGATGGCCGCATGAAGGAGTCAATATGCAACAATTTTTCAAAGCAGTTCTGATGGCACCCGATAGAGGAGATGCTATGATTCACCTTGCAGGAACATTCGGAGAGTTAGTTAGAATGACTGACCCTGACGGCGACTATGCTTGAGAAGAACACTTAAATATCAGACGCAACGATGTATTACTATGCAAGATACACTTTCACTTCCAGGCATTGATAGGAAGCGTGTCATCTTAGGAAAGAACTTAAACTTCCCTGCATACGGCGAAGATTCTATTGTTTCTACTGTTTTCTTTGTAACTGGAAAAAGAGGTTCAGGAAAGTCTTGGACTACTGCAGTTATGATGGAGGAGTTTAATCGTTTAGGATTACAATTCGTTTGCTTTGATGCTTTAGATGCTCACGGAAACCTCAAAGATTTGGTAGGCGTAGAATCTTTAGAACCTAAAATCGGTCAATCAGTTGATATGAAAGCATTAGTTCAAAAAATTGGAGAGTCTGATAAATCATTAGTAGTAAAACTTGCAGGATTACCATTAGTAAAGCAACAAGAATTAGTAGCCGATTATTGTGAAGCCTTATTAGAGGCACATCTCGGAAAGGGCATACACACAATTTTTGAAGAGTGTCAAGACTTTATCCCCCAAATGGGCAGACCCATTTCTTTTGACCCAATCGTGCGTCTTTGTAAATTAGGGCGAGCATTAGGTTATGGTGTAACTTTAGTTTCCCAGCGACCTGCGGGTGTCAATAAAGAAGCACTTTCCCAAGCCGCAGTTTATTTAGTTCACAATGTAATTAACAATCGTGACCTGAAAGCCTTAGATGAGCAATTGAGTTTTGGAACTGATAAAAGAGTAGTAAAAAGATTACTTAATGGTATTGCGGCTGCACGAAAAGGAGAATGTGTATGCTTTGCGCCCGAATACTTCCGTGACCAAGGATATATTGTAGTAGATAAAATCCGTGCTGACCGAAGAACTGAACACAAAGGACACAATGTTGATGTTCAAGCAAGCCACTCATATCAAGAAACATCACATACAAGTGTAAATGAAATCCCCTCAACATTACAAGAAATTCAATCACTCACAGAGTTACAAGGATTTGAGGCACCCACAGCCATTCAAGACATCCCTAAATCTATGACACCTCAACAAAGTTCATCTTTTTATCCACCTATGAATGATATTAGTGGCAATTCTGATTTACTCAAAGATAAACCTGCGTATGCGTGGGATGCACAAACCATAGACACTAAGCCTAAAGTTCAATATGATATACAATCAGAAGTTGAAGAAAAGTCCCGTAAAACTTCCCCATTAGTTTTTATTGGAGCCACCGTATTAGCATCAGGTGTAGCATACACATTGATGCGAAACCTATGAGTTCATATAGGAGATAGCATCTATTTTACCTATGTATGAGGTCGGCTCTTGTATTTTATTACGGCGAACTATCACACCACATATCAACTATCATAATATCCCAATAGAAGATATGTATCTTTGGGATAGAGAATTTAGAGCAAAGTATGGATTACCCATCAATGAATGGCTGATTAATAATAACATTAAATTAGAACCATATTTTATCCTCAACATAATTAAACGAAAAGGCATAGTCAAATATCGTATTGTTAATGTAGCGGGAAAACAAGAAACTATATGTGAGGCAGAGATTCTCATAAATGGAGAACCACAGTTTAACAATAACTCATTTGATTCTTGGAATCTAATGTCTATTGTAGAGAAAGGGGCTGAAGATGCAAACCCCCTCCCGCCCCACCCCCAAGATTGGAAACCAATGGCACAATATATTGAAGGAACTTGGTATGGATTATCCCATGAGTCCGAAGGTAGTTATCCAGCATCTACCCGCAATCAAAACCCTAAAAAAGAAATGCAAATGTTATCCCCATCTATTTCTTGGGATGATATACCACATAAAAAACTAATTGTAGGACTTCCTTGGTGTGATGCATGGAAACCAAGAATTTCAGAATCAAGAACCGGAATTGGGTATCATGTAGTAATCCCCACAGCAGATATTAAGTATTCAGGTTCCATTTTCCGCAATCGTAGAGCCGAAGAACTAACAACATATCAAGAGGGAGATAAATCACACTTTTATATTCCCATCAACCGATTACAACCTTATTTTGGATTCCCTGCACGAAATAAGTCAAGAAAATGGTTCGCAATCAATTGGTGTCCAATCGGATTCTACCATCTACTCACAGCAAATGCTTAAATATCAGAAGGCATGAGTATTATTCATGCTTGCACAAGATAGTAATATGAGCGAACCCGTTCAATACGACCCAAATACAGGGGTCAGTTATTATCCTTGGGAAGAAGCAGAGATAGGAGCAGTTAATTCTTATAACCTTACCAATATGGCTACTATGAGCAACCCTTTTTCTCAAGTTATGGCTCCCACTTTTGATGCACGACCTGAAGAAGTGGTTGAATCTAAAACAAATGATACTCAAATTCAAGAAGAATCAGACCGAGAACCAACAGTAGCAGACGAAGACACCCCATCAGAAGTCGGCGCACACACTATGCGAGCCGAAGGAGATGATTCAAAAAATTGGAGACTTCCTATCATAATTGGAGTAGGGATTATTGGAATTATTGGATTATCAACAGTTATATCAATGGGGAATTAATACCACAAACTTAAATAGCAAAAACAAGGAGAGATACATATGGCAAGAATGATTGGCAACGATGTGGTCCTACCTGATTTACCCTATGCACCTGATATGCCTACTTTCCCAGAGGTTTCATTAGTTCATGATACATTACCGGCACATAACGCTATGTCAATGCTCGGTCAGGGACTTGCCCCTGCTGCGCCACGACCTGCAGCACCTGTAATTAACCTACCACAATTTAACATTCCACAAGGTCCTTCTATGACAGAGATGGAAGTTTTGATGGGCGGTGGATTTGGACAAGGTATCGTTCCTAACTCACCACGACCTGCACCTGCACAAGTTCACGCAGCACAAGTTTCTCTTAATCAAGATTATTTGGCTCAAGATTACAATCTTGCAGATTACAATCCATCATGGGGCGGAATCACACCTCAAGCACAGTATCTCAAGCCAACATCACCTCTTGAAATCTACAATTTCCAATCTGGTCCTGATGTGTCAGGACTTATCACTATGAAGCCTGAAAAACTCATGAGTAAGATTAACGCTCATCAACCACAGGCTAACACAGGTGGTGACCCAGTATTTGAGGCTGAAGCAGTTGCTATCCGCCCAACTAACCCTCGTGCTTTCCACGCATCAGGCCCTACATTTAACATCCCACAAACACCACGCACAATCCCTGTTAGAGATTTGCCTGTAATGCCCGCTTCCACCCAACCAAGAGTTCCAAACATCGCTAAGATGGTCGGACCTGCAAAGCCAATTGTTATGGAGGCTCAATATATTGCCCCACCAGTTCGCAACGCAGATATGGGCGGAATGCTGAACAGCACCAGTAAAGTAGGTGGAGTAGCAAACTTTAACGGCCGCACAGTCGGAAGTTCACTATGAAGCAAACTTAAATAGTTGAAAAAGATTAATATAAAATAGAGATGATTTAAATGATGACAGGACTATGCGATTGGACAGAAAGCAAGAATGGAAGCATGATATGTGGAGGATTATTCCTTGTGGGTGGTCTTCATATGATTTTTTCCCAACCGCAACCAGTATTAGGGATGTTTGACCTTCCCTCTATTACCATTATGGGTAGAGAAGTAGGAGTTCAAACTGTTCTCGGCTTGGCTATGGTAGTCTGCGCTGGTGGATGTCTTATGGCATCAAAGGGTAGCATGGGGATGAGCGAATGATGATGATGAAAGTTATTCTCGGCGGTTCTCTTGTCATAGTCGGTCTAATGGCTGCAGTAGGCGGAACATCTGGACTATTTACACGACCTCTCATTGGTGGAGTTTCATTACTTCAAGTCGGTGGTGCATTGGTAACTCTTCTTGGTGTTGCAGTTCTTGTTGGAATTGACCCACTAAGCCTTAAGAGCGATGTTTCTGGTGCCTCCGTCATTTGAACGGGGGAATAAACCATGAAATCACGATACCGTGCTGAAGCAATTTCTATTTGTGATGCAGGTTTGTCGTCTTACTTAGGCAAAGCCCATAAGAAACGAGTTTCAACAGGTATTTTAACTGGTATTTTAGTTGGTGGTATATCCACCACCGGTTTATATTTGTATCAAAGATTTACAGGAATGCCTATTGATAATTTATTTGCACTTATGCCACTATTTTTAGGAGCCATTTCCGGCGCAGGGTATGGAAGTTTAACCTCTGATAAGGAGGATACTAAATTAACGACTGATTTTAATTCAGTTTGTGATGAATTAGAGGCAGAAGAATCTGAAGATGAAGAAGAAGAATCAGATGGAGAAGATTGAGAAAGTTTAAGTAGTAAGAAGATGGAGTTTTATATATGACCTATGATGGCCCTCAAACATTAAGTTCTGCAATGCGTGGAGCACCGAAGACAGATAAGAATGGAAGACACCTAACTGTCATTCAAAGGCTTGTTGGAAAGTATGGCATTGATAATGGTTCAAAGATTTACCGTCACTTTGGAGTTAAGCAAAAGAAAGCATCCCGAAAGGGAACAAAAGTTCGTGGAACTAAGTCAGGTCCACGCAGATATTCAGAAGGAAAGGTCGGAGGAACTGGCCGCTCTCAAATTTATCAAAAGGGCGACAGAACTGGTTCTTGGACCAAATCTGGTGGTATCACACCACGACACGCTAACACAGGAAAGGCATGGAGTCAAGAGCGAGGAGGAGGAACACCAGTAGGTGGCCCACTCGCAGACACACCATTGACAGAGAAAGCATACGGCAAAGGAAAGCGTGGCAAGATGGTCAATCCTGATGGAGTTATCGGTTATCCATTCGTTCCTGCACAGGCTCGTGAGAAGAAAAAAGGACATGGCAAGCGTTGAGCCTCAAAGGGAGGTGCCTAAATGTCTAATGTTGATAAAGCAATAATTCTCCTATCATTAGGAGCGTTAAGTTATGGCTTGTATATGGTATTTAGTCCTACTAAAGTAAAAGAAGCACCTACAGTTGTTGATAATTTCCAACAAGCATCATTTGATGAGCGAACATTACC
>TARA_R110000851_G_scaffold881_1_pt1 | contig 27448 bp, 26 predicted proteins | sample TARA_R110000851 | Tara Oceans TARA_R110000851 (sample SAMEA4397627) | marine metagenome | biome: Polar Biome; feature: [DCM] deep chlorophyll maximum layer (ENVO:01000326); material: water (ENVO:00002006), including particulate matter (ENVO:01000060) such as... | depth 17 m
AGAAAAAATAATGAATAAATCACAATTTACATTAGTTACTAGCGCTCGTGACTTGCTCGGTATGTTAGCCATGCTACTCACTTTGCTATTTGCTACTGCCGCCATGGCTGACGATAACGACGAAGAAGAGGAAGAAAGACCCGAGTATGTGGTGTTATCACAAGAGCAGTTGCTTCAACACAAAATCACTGTCGCATCAGTCGAAGCGGGATCACTAACGAATACAACCAGAGCGTTTGGCCGAATAGTTCATGATCCTGCATCACTAAGCCATATTCGTGCCCGCTTCGAGGGCGTAGTAAAACGTATCACCGTAAACATAGGGGACAAGGTAGAAAAAGGTGACACACTCGCAATCATTGAATCAAACGAAAGTTTAAAGCAATATTCAATCACTTCACCGATGTCTGGAAAAGTTATCGCTAGACACGCGAATGATGGGGAGCTTACCAACGGGCAAGTGCTACTTTCTATCGCCAATTATTCTCGTGCAATAGCGCATCTGGCTATCTTCCCGACACAACGTACTCGTATTTCCCCAAATCTGGAAGTCAGTTTAAGGCTTGAGGATTTGCAGCAACAATCAATTATTGGTCACATTTCTTCCTCTGCGGATAACAAACCGTATTCTATCGCTTTTGTAACTGTAGATAATAGCAATGGTTATTGGCCTTTAGGCGCTATGGTGCAGGGTGATATTCAGATTGGTTTCGAAGCAGTTAATATGGCTCTGCCAGAAAATTCTATACAAGAATTAGATGGACAGACAATTGTTTTTGTAAAAGAAGGAGAACGATTTTACCCCCGCCAAGTAGAAATTGGCCGCACCGACAGTCGTTTAGTAGAGATTTTAAAAGGGATTCAGTTAGGTCAGCAGGTCGTGGTAGAAAATAGCTATCTACTTAAAGCGGATCTATTAAAAATGGAGGCTGGTGATGATGACTAACTACTTAAGCCTTATATGTCAGAAACAGCACAAAGTCTTTAAAGAAAGGGAGGTGAGAGCATGATCGCCTCAATTCTTCGTCTATCGATTCAGCGCCGTGGTGTAATGATGTTGTTTGCGTTGTTTGTTGCTTTTTTTGGTATGTATAGTTACCAACAATTGCCCATTGATGCAGTGCCCGATATCACAAATGTGCAAGTGCAGATAAATACCGCAACCCCAGGTTACTCGCCTTTAGAAACTGAGCAACGGGTAACGTTTATTGTAGAAACATCGTTGGCAGGATTGCCTAATTTGTCTTACACCCGTTCAATCTCACGTTATGGTTTATCGCAAGTAACGGTGGTTTTTAAAGAAGAAACCGATTTATATTTTGCTCGTAATCTCGTCAACGAACGCCTCAATGCCATCGCGGCACAGTTACCCATTGGATTGACACCCGAGATGGGACCTATTGCAACAGGGTTAGGAGAGATTTACATGTACTCCCTGAGTGCTGAGCCTCAAGCGCGACAGGATAACGGCATGCCTTATGATGCGATGGCATTAAGAGAGATCCATGATTGGGTAGTTAAACCACAATTATCGCTTGTCGAGGGAGTGACCGAGGTTTATGCGATAGGCGGATTTGAAAAACAATATCATGTAAATCCAAACCCAGTGGCAATGATAAACATCGGGATCAGCACCACTGACCTTATCAGTGCGCTTGAGCGCAACAATGCCAATCAGGGAGCGGGATTCGTAGAGCAAAATGGGCAGCAGGTACTGATCAGATCTAAAGCGCAATTAAAAGGTATTGACGATATTGGCCAAGTGGTTGTCAAAATCATAGATGGTATTCCTGTAAAAGTGCTAGACATTGCGCACATCAACCTCGGTAAAGAGCTTCGTTCTGGGGCAGGAACTCTAAACGGCCAAGAGACAGTCATTGGAACGACAATGATGTTGGTGGGAGAAAACTCACGTACGGTCGCAAAAGCTGTGGACGAAAAGCTGGAAACAATTAAAACAAGCTTACCCGAAGGCGTCATCCTTGAAGCTGTTTACGATAGAACAAGTCTGGTTGATAAAACCATAGACACAGTACAAAAAAACCTCGTAGAAGGCGCTTTACTTGTTATCGTTGTTTTATTTGTTCTGCTTGGTAATGTGCGCGCTGCACTTATCACCGCTGCTGTCATCCCATTGGCAATGCTTGCTACTATATCGGGCATGGTAAAAACCGATGTGTCTGCTAATTTGATGAGTTTAGGTGCACTGGATTTTGGCTTGATTGTCGATGGTGCAGTTATCATTGTTGAGAATTGCATTAGACGATTATCCGAATCACAGCAGCGTAACGGCGCAATATTATCGCTCAAAGAAAGACTGGATGTTGTATTTGAAGCCACTAACGAAGTCATACGACCAAGTTTGTTTGGTGTTTTAATTATCACCATTGTCTATATTCCGCTTTTCACTCTCACGGGTATCGAAGGCAAGATGTTTCATCCTATGGCTGCGACCGTGATAATGGCGCTGCTTGCAGCCATGGTGTTCTGTTTTACAGTGGTACCGGCTGCAATCGCCATCTTCATGAGAGGGAAAATCAGCGAAAAAGAAAACCCGATTATCAAAGGAGCTAAAGCAGTATACCGTCCTGTATTGTTAGGGGCACTGCGATTTAGATGGGTAGTATTATTGGGCGCGAGTGCTTTAGTTGTCGGGAGTTTATGGATGGGCAGTAAATTAGGGTCTGAATTCATTCCACAGCTCAATGAAGGCGATATACTGGTGCAGGCAATAAGAATACCTGGTACAGGAGTAGATCAAGCCGTTGAAATGCAAAAAACACTTGAAGCAAAACTCATGCAATATGAGCAAGTAAAGACGGTATTTGGTCGCACTGGTACAGGTGAAGTTGCTACCGATCCTATGCCGCCAAATATTACAGATACTTTTGTTATCTTGAAGCCGAGGGAACAGTGGCCAGATCCATCAATGACGAAAGCGGAGTTAGTAGAAACGCTTGAAGAAGATTTGTTTACTTTACCAGGTAATAATTACGAATTTACCCAACCAATACAAATGCGCTTTAATGAGCTAATTAGTGGTGTGAGGGCAGATTTGGGGATAAAGCTATTTGGGGATGATTTAGATATGCTCTTTGCATCTGCCTCCGATATTTTATCGGTTATTACAACCATTGAGGGCGCTGATGATGCCAGGCTTGAGCAGGTCGAGGGTATTCCAATTTTCACAGTTACGCCAAAGCCTGTTCAATTAGCACGTTATGGTTTGGATATTGCTGACTTGCAGTTATGGCTCAATGCAGCCACAGGCGGAGAGACAGCAGGAATGATTTTTGAAGGTGACAGGCGCTTTGAAATTGTCGTGCGATACGCCGACAATATCCGAAATGAGTTAACTCAGCTTGAAACCATTCCCATAATGACGCCCTCAGGTGAACATGTACCCATAAGCGAATTAGCCACATTCGCTTTTCAAAAGGTCCCCAGCCAAATAAGCCGTGAAAATGGCAAGCGTAGCATTGTTGTCACCGCAAACGTGCGTGATAGGGATATTGGCTCTTTTGTCGAAGAAGCGAAAGCGAGGATAAAAAATGAAGTCAATTTGCCAGCTGGTTACTGGCTTGATTATGGTGGCACCTTTGAGCAGCTTGAAAGTGCAAGCCAACGCTTGACTATTGTAGTACCTGTCACCTTATTTGTGATTGTGACTATGTTGGTAATTGCGTTTGGCTCAATACGTGATGCTTTAATTATTTTCACTGGCGTCCCGTTGGCACTGACTGGTGGTGTTATGGCGCTCTGGTTACGGGGTATGCCATTGTCTATATCTGCTTCGGTAGGATTTATTGCCTTGTCAGGAATTGCTGTGCTCAATGGTTTGGTGATGTTGTCGTTTATCAAGCAACGTTTGTTGGAAACTGGCGAATTGATGAACAGCATTGTTGAAGGGGCACTCATTCGTTTGCGGCCAGTATTGATGACGGCATTAGTGGCAAGCCTCGGATTTGTGCCCATGGCGCTGAATACAGGTATTGGTGCAGAAGTACAAAGACCGTTGGCCACTGTTGTGATAGGCGGCATTGTGTCTTCAACACTATTGACGCTTGTCATTCTTCCGGTTCTTTATCGCATAGTATATGCAAAACGAGAAGGTGTTCTTAACTAGAGTAGATGAAGTAATCAGAACTTGTCATTGATTACTTCACCTTTTTGCTTGATAAAACATTATAAACGTATATTCTAACTTGCATTAATATGTGTATATAGGTATTTTGGAATATATGAATATAAAAGAGATGCGACGGTCTGCCGAAGTAGCATCGGAACTAATGAAAATTTTATCGAACGAAAATCGACTGATGATCCTGTGTCAATTAGTCGATGGTGAAAAATCCGTGGGTGAATTGGTTGAATTATTAGGCTTAAACCAACCCACCGTATCACAACAGTTATCTAGAATGAAAAACCAAGGGCTTGTCAGTTATAGAAAAAATGCGCAGACAGTGTATTACTCACTCAAAGGTGAAGCGGCGCAAAAAGTAATCACAGTGCTTTATGAGCTCTATTGTGAATAGCCAAACATAGATACGTAAATAAGAACGATGTATCCCGATAGGTACGTCAATAACGAACGTTTTTAAGTAGAAAGGTAGAGAGGTTATATGAAAAATTTAATAGTAAAGAGCGGCTTATTGATAACGGCTATAAGCACCAGTAGTGTAGCTTGGGCTCAGCAAACAGGTCGGTATTATGACCATAATATGATGTGGGGTGGTAGCGTTTATGGTTGGCTTTTTGGCGTCTTTATGATGCTTTTGTTTATCGCGTTGGGTACCGCTGTGGTGATGCTAGTTGTGAAAGCGCTTGGAGGTCATAAAAAACAATCCGTGTCTACACAATATGACGAAAACACCGATGCGATAAGTATTCTGAAGAAACGGTTCGCAATGGGTGAAATTGATAAAGACGAGTTTGAGCGAACGAAGATATTGTTGGAGCAATAAATTTTAAAATACTGTAAGTGGTTGTTATACCACATGTGCAACGACAACAACGGTGAATTGAAATGAGTAAGTTACAGATAAAAGCATTTTTTGATGATGAGACCAAAACTGTGACCTATGTGGTTTTCGACCGATTAACAAAGGATGCAGCCATTATCGATCCTGTATTTGATTTTAACATGGCATCAGGTGAATTGAGCACGGACAGTGCAGATACTCTGATCCAGTTTATTAACGAAAATACACTTAATTTAAATTGGATTTTAGAGACGCATGCGCATGCAGACCACATTACATCGGCAACCTATTTGCAACAAAAGTGCGGTGGGAAAATAGGGATTGGTGAACATATCAAGGATGTACACGATGCGTTTGGAGAAACGTTCAACTGTAAAGAACAGCTCACCTGCAATATTGAGCTGTTTGATTGTCTATTCAAAGATGGCGATGTTATTGAACTGGGGCAATTCAATATAGCCGTTATCCATACGCCTGGCCATACACCTGCCTGCGTTAGCTACAAAATAGAAGATAATGTTTTTGTTGGGGATACGCTATTTATGCCGGACTTTGGGACCGCAAGAGCAGACTTCCCTGGTGGTGACGCGAAAACGCTGTACCGCTCAATACAGCGAATACTATCGTTACCTGATGATACTAAAATTTACGTCGGCCATGACTATAAAACACCAAATCGAGAAAAATATGCATGGGAATCCACGGTAGCAGAACAAAAACGTTGTAACGTTCATGTTAGAGACGGAAAGTCTGAACGTGAGTTCGTTCAAATGCGCTCTGATAGAGATGCCACGTTAGATGTACCTAAATTGTTGCTCCCATCTATTCAATTAAACATTCGTGCTGGAACACTCCCCATCGCTGAAGATAACGGTATCGCTTATTTGAAGGTACCGTTAAGCATGGATAAAGACTAATCATGCTGAATTTAAGTGTTTGGCTGGCGGCATCACTCATGGGTGTGTTGCTCGGACTATTGGGAGCGGGGGGCAGTATTCTCACGGTTCCAATACTAGTGTATCTTGCTGATCAACCCGAAAAGCTAGCAATCGCTGGGTCATTATTCATCGTGGGCATGACTGCATTAGTCGCATGCATAGCCCACAGTCGTAAAAACCAGCTGCACATACAATCTGCGCTGTTTGTTGGTATTCCAAGTATGATATCTGCATCCGGTGGGGCCTATCTCTCTCAGTTCGTAGAAGGGGAAGTGCAGATGATCACACTTTCTCTAATAATGCTCTTAGCTAGCTTAGTGATTCTTTTCCCAGTTAATCTGAACAGGGCTTCGTCATATACGACATCCTATTCTAAGGCTAAATTGTCTATTGCTGGTCTATTAATAGGATTGATAACGGGTTTTGTGGGGATTGGCGGTGGATTTCTTATCATTCCAGCCTTATTGATCTTCTCAAAGTTATCAATGAAACAAGCAATCGGTACAAGTTTATTAATCATTGCCATGCAAGGTTTTTCAGGCTTTGCTAAACACGCATTTTTACTCAAGCAAAATGCAGAGCAATTAAATTGGATGCTTATCATGTTAATCACTGTGTTTTCGATTCTTGGCACTTTAGTTGGCTTTAAAGTAAGTAAGCGGATGTCACAATATCACTTAAAAAGGTTGTTTGGTTTATTGCTGCTTCCGCTCTCTGGTTTTGTGCTGTTCAACAATATTTAAGGAATTGTTATGGAGATTATTTCGATTACTGATAACTATTCCGTATCGGGTGAATTGAATAGAAATACTATCGAAAAATTGGCGAATTTAGGCGTTGTAAGCTTAATAAATGTGCGCCCCGATGGTGAAGCGCAAGGCCAAATGTCAAGTCGAGAGTACGCCGCTATATGTCAAGATTTCGGACTGACGTACATTCATATCCCAGTGACGAGCGGCGAATACAGTGATCATATAATTGCAGAGTTTAAACTAGCGATATACGGTGATCTTGAGCAAGCGAAAGTACATTGTGTCTGCCGCACGGGCACTCGGGCCGTGCATTTATGGGCATTGATGAATCGTGCCTCGAAGACTTTTGAAGCGTTAAATTCTTTAACCACTCCTAAAGGATACGATCTTATTGCAATCAAAGAGCAGTTTATTCATTTTTGTAAGAAAAGCATGTGATTTCAGGGTGTGAATGTTGAGAAATATCAAGCAAGATTTATTGCATTTACGTTGTGATCGGGCACCTGCTCCTATTGAGAAAGCCTTACCAGCTATCAAAGCATTAGCAAATAAAACTCGGCTGTTAATTATTGATTTATTACTGACAACCGAGCGAAGTGTAGATTCAATTTCGTTTCAATTGGCATTACCGCAAGCTGTTGTTTCACAGCATCTAAAAATTTTAGCTCGTAGCGAATTAGTCCGTTGTCATCAACAAGGTAGGCAACGTATATATGGTGTACACCGAAAACATGCCTTACTTATTGGGGTTTTGCGCCCATCCCCTCGAAATTAACCTTAGCTTGAATTTTCACGCTTAGAGTAACTTTTCGTACCATTGGACTTCACCCCTTGAATAACACAGTTTGTATTATTTAGCCCATCCCCTCGAAATCGGCATTAGTATTCTTAAGTAATAATACACAGTGGTAAACTATCTTATGAAAAGTTTACCACTTTAGTCGCTTAAATCGGCTTTATGGTAATGTTAAGCAGTTGACTGGTAAACATTAACCTCATTGATTAAGGTATGCTGATTAAAAATAACAAGAAAGGCTTACCACTATTTCTTCATCAAACACCAAGCGTATACAAATTCTCAGCGAATCAGAAATCAACGAACTCTATGCCTTACCCAATTTTAACCGTAAAGATCGTGATGATTATTTTTCGTTAGATAGTGAAACTCAAAGGCTCGTCAACGAATTAAGACGTATTGAAACCAGAGTGTATTTTATCTTACTGCTTGGTTACTTTAGGTCACGGCCAATAGTATTTAATTTCTCATTTACTCAAGTCAGTAATGATTTAGATTATGTAAGATCCAAGTATTTCAACGATAAAGATATGTCTCTTGAGGATTTATCACCAACAACAAAAACTAAGCTGATTAATAAGTTATTAAAATATACAGGGTTTACAGCATACCAAAGCAAGTTAGATAAAGAGCCGCTATTAAAAAGGCTTAACGATGTTGTAAAAATCAACCTTGAACCAAGGTATGTTTTTGATGAATGTATTGCTTATTTTGGTCAAAACAGAATAGCGCTAGCTGGTTATACAACGCTGCAAGACACTATTTCTACGGTATTATCAAATGAGCGTAACCGAATTGAAATGGTGCTGCTTGATAGTTTGTCTTCAGGTACCAGAAAAACATTACTTAAATTACTTGAGTCAAATAATACCTTTACTGACTTAGCCAAGTTAAAGAAAATGGCTAAGGACTTTTCAACGAGCCAAATCACCCAAGAGCTGAAGACGCATAAAATTATACGCTCGCTTTATCCAGAAATTAAGTCACTGATTGCTGAACTGGAGCTATCACCTAAAAATCTTGAATACTATGCTTCACTGGTAAAGCACAAGTCCGTTTATAAGCTTAGAAAACACGCAGATAGCCAAACTATTTTATATCTCGTTTGTTACTTGTTCTTCAGGTACCGAGAGACTAACGACAATCTTGTTGCTGCATTTATTTACTTGGTAAGGAAGTTAACCGAATCAGCTAAAGGCTATGCAAAGCAGCGTATTGTTGAAGATGTAACCATTGTAAGAACCAAATTAAAATCCGCTGGTAGTTTATTAAAGTACTTCATCGATACCGATATGGACGATGATTTAAGCTTTGGTGATGTACGTAAAAAAGCCTTTGAATTGATCCCTGCTGACAGTATTAAACTGTTAAGTGATCACTTAGATAATAACGACTTTGATGGCCGTCAGTACGAATGGCAATTTATTGATAAACAATCCAGTAAAATTAAAAAACTTATCCGCTCATTATTTATGTCTATCGATATTGAGTTCATTCATTTAAAGGATGAACTCCATGAGCAGTATGTTATGGCACATTCTGAACTTAGTGAATTAAAGGCTATCCAAACCATTAACATCGATGTGGTACCTAAACATGACCGAGAGTATTTAGAGGGAGAAAATACCAAATTAATTGCTAATCGATTTGAGTATTTCCTTTATCGTAAAGCCGAACAATTATTTCACAGTAATAGCTTAACGGTGAAAGAAAGCGTTAATAACCGTAGTTTAACGTCAGATCTTATACAACCTAAAGAATGGCAGCAAAAAGAGACAATCATTGAAAACACTGGCCTTGATAAGCTGGCAACACCGATTAACCAAACACTCGCAGATAAGAGCCAACAATTAGAAGTTAAGCTGAAGGAAGCAAGCGAGCATATCTTTAGTGGTGATAATAAGTATGTTGAGTTTATTCCTGGCAAAGCCGAACTCAAGTGGTCAATTCCTAACAGCCGTTGGCAACAAACAATTGAAAACCCGCTCTACAATCAAATTCAACACATGGGTATCGTTGAACTCATGTTGTTTGTTGATCAAAAGACAGGTTACTTAAATTCATTTACACACATATCAGCAACTAAAGAAAAATCACCAGTAAATAAAGAAGATCTGATCGCCTGTATATTGGCAAACGGCACCAATTACGGCCTATATAAAATGGCGAATATCTCTGACCGTTCAATGGGTAAATTACGCAGTGTAGATGATAGTTATGTCAGATATGAAACACTCAAAACGTCTAATGATCAGGTTTCTAATGCTATAGCCACGTTGCCAATATTTGCCTATTACCATGTGGACGATAATCAGTTGTTTTCAAGCATTGATGGTCAAAAATTTGAGTGTCGCATAAATACGTTTAAGGCTCGGTATTCGTCTAAGTACTTCTCCAAAGGTAAAGGTGTTTCAGCATTAACATTGGTTTCTAATCATGTTCCGGTGAGTACGCAAGTCATTGGCGCTAACGAATATGAAGGTCACTTTGCTTTTGACTTACTCTATAACAACTCTTCAGATATACAGCCTAATACCTTATCGACCGATACGCATGGTACCAATAATGTTAACTTCGCTATATTAGATTTCTTTGGTTACACATTCGCCCCTCGATACGCGAAAATGAAAAAGGTGTTTTTTGAGCTATTTGAAGTGACTGAAGAGAACGGAGGCCGTATTCAATTAAAGAAAGATATTAATCATAAGCTAATTGCTGAAGAATGGGACAATATTCAGCATATTGTTTGTTCATTGAGTCGTAAAACCACCACTCAAAGCACAATCATTAGAAAGTTGAGTAACGGCAAGAGCCGAAGATTGTCAGCATTGCATGAGTACGACCGTTTAATTAAATCTATTTATGTTTTGGAGTATGTTGATAATTCAACGTTGCGTCATTACGTCCAGCAAGCCTTGAACAGAGGTGAAGCATACCATCAGTTAAAACGTGCTATTACTTCAGTTAATGGCAATAAATTTCGTGGGGGGAATGATTACCAAGTATCACAATGGAACGATTGTGCTCGACTCATTTCAAATTGCATTATTTATTATAATTCCGCGTTACTATCGGCATTTTTACAAATCCAAGAGAGGAACGGTAGGCAAGATGTGGTTGATGTTATTTCTCGGCTTTCACCTGTTGCTTGGCAACACATTAATCTAAATGGGGAATATGCCTTTAATAAAGACCGCAAAGAAATCGACTTAGCTGGTTTACTTAGTGATGTAGAATCAATAAGTTAAAGAATGCCATCTGTTTGTATTTCTAATTCAAAAGGTACTGCGCATCAAAGTGCCATTAAAAATTGGAGGTGTTGATATTCTATATGCTTGATATATACAAGCTAACATTGATAGAAAACAGATAAGCTAACAAGTTTTTAGTCGAGCCATGAACTGTTCTATAATTGTTCTAATTGCAAAACTCTTCAATTTGGTTTGTTACTAGATTTAAAAATACTTTTCTATGCTCGATTTTAGTAAGTAGCAGCTTTTGGATGTCTTCAGGAACTTTTCTTTCTCCTGCATCTATTGCCATTAGTAATGGCTTGATATCAACTACAAGAAGACCTGCCGCCCTTGCTGCTCGAATGAACTTTAATCTCTTTAATGCACATAAGCCGTAAAGTGAATGGCCTGACTTAGTTTTTTCTTCGCAGTGTACTAAGTTCTCAAGAACATAATTTCTTACCGTATGGACAGATGTTTGTGCAGCTAGTGCCAGTTGAGAAATACTCAAAGGAAAATCCAACGCATCATCATCACTACTAATGAACTTATTGATGTCAGGTATCTCTGTCAAAAAACTGACTTCACCAACAGGAATGTTTTCAACCTTAGATTTAATCATGATTTAGCATGCTTCCAATTTGTGTTGTTAATGGAATGCCTTAAGATATCTTGATTACATTCAATCAATTGGCACTCCATTAACATTTCTGTAAGTACATTACCGTTAAATGATTACCCTGCGCAGCAAGATAGCTCTTTAACGTCTTTGCTAAAGGTTTGAGCGCATAACTTCAATCCTTCAACCATCGTCAAATACGGAAATAGTTGACCTGCCAATTCTTCGACTGTCATTTTATTATGAATAGCAAGAGCCGCACTTTGAATCAGTTCTCCGCCTTCATGGGCTAAAATTTGTGCGCCTATCAGTTTTCCCGTGGATTCTTCAGCTACCAACTTGATAAAACCATCCGTTTCAAAATTTGCTAAAGCTCTTGGTACGTTTTCCATATCAAGTACACGACTTATCGTATTTATTCCTACCGCTGAAGCTTGTACTTCGGTTAGACCTACCGTAGCAACTTGTGGGTCGGTGAATATAACAGCAGGCATGGTAGATAAGTCGAGTTGCGCATTTCCACCTGTCATATTAATTCCAGCCCTACTTCCGGCAGCAGCAGCAACATAAACAAATTGTGGCATATTGGAGCAATCTCCAGCGGCATAAATGTTAGCTGTTGATGTTTCCATCATACTATTAACAACAATGGCACCACTTTTATCTGTTTCAACACCAACATTTTCTAAACCAAGCTTTCCAGTATTTGCATGGCGACCCGTAGAGATAAGCAATTTTTCAGCGATTAATGTTCCTTCGTTAGTTTCCAATGAAAAACCATTGCTATCATAAGAAACATGACTTGCTTGCGTATTATTAAGTACCCTAATACCTTCTTTTTCAAAGCACTCTGCCAGTTTTTCACCTAATAACGGATCTTCAGCATATAAAAGGGTATGTCTGGCTAGAATTGTCACACGGCTACCTAAACGGGCATAAGCTTGCGCAATTTCCAGAGCAACAACGGAGGAGCCGATGACAACTAGACTACTCGGTAACTCTTCTGCAAATAAGGCTTCTGTTGATGTCCAATAAGGTGTATCAACTAAACCCTTAATTGGCGGAATGCTTGGTGTAGAGCCTGTTGCAATTAAAATGCGATCTGCAACCAGCTCTTCTTCACTACCATCAGACTTGTGAACTAGCAAGGTATTTTGATTTTTAAAACGTGCATAACCTTTAAGTAAAGATAGCGCGGGATTACTCTCTAAAATACGTTGATATTTAGCATCGCGTAGTTCTTCGACGCGAGCGTTTTGCTGATGTGCTAATAAGGAGCGGCTAAGTTGTGGCTGAATATTTTCTAAACCATCAAACGGGTTAGTACGTTGCTGATGCGCTAATTGCGCAGCACGGATCAATATTTTTGAAGGAACACAGCCGACATTTACACAGCAACCTCCGATTACATCGGCTCCTTCAATGATAGTAACTCTTGCTCCGCCTTCTGCTGCTTTAATCGCACTGGCAAAGGCCCCTGAACCACTACCAATAATGGCTACATGTAATTGTTCTGGCTGGATGTCATTTGACGAGCAACAACTATTCGTTGACATATTTTATTCCTCTTAAAAAGTTAAGCGGTACAAGTTTCATCATCACAGCGTTTATTCGCAGGAGAAACCATGTCCCAAATTGATACAGCAACCATTAGTCCTAGCCCCGTATAAGTAACGTATGAACTCCACCCGTACTGGAACCAAGGGTATAAAGAGAGTAAAACCAAAATGGGGCCAATTGAACCGATAAAACTACGGTGCCATTGACGATGGCTAAACCAGCCTAAGATATTCATTGCCAGCGCTAATACTGCAAACAGTGGTAACAACGTATTGATAAATACCCCTTCCCACTGACTAAGAAATCCCATCCCAATTGCCGCACCAAGACTAGCTATCGCGGGAAAACACATGGCGCATCCCATTGCCGAAACAAGTGCACCTATAGAGCCTGCTTTATCTCCGATACGCGTAACTAGTTCTAAGGGGCTAAACATTACTTATTTTCACTTTTTAAATTTGAAGGGTAGCCAGCGTTGGTAGTCGCTGCAATTAATGCATTGATGTTGGTTTTAGTGTCATCAAAAGAAACAACAGCTAGCTTAGGCTTGTAGGTAACTTTCGCATTTTCAACGCCATCAACATTTTCTAATGACTTTTTAACTGTGATTGGACATGTCGCACAGTTCATCGTTGGCACTTCCAGTGTAACTGTTTTTACTTCAGCAAAAGCACCAAAACTAGAAAGTGAAAGCAGTGCGGTTAATAATAATTTTTTCATAATTAGCTCCAAATTTTAAAATGTTATAAATTTCTTGATCTGTATATTAAGCAAACAAAAGTATCCAATAATTACTGGTCACTAAAATTGTCGCAACTATAGCGCTCAGCCAGAAAATGACTTTTCGTTGTTGCTGTTTCTTAGGAATTGCACAGGCCGTTCCCGGCTCACACTCTTCTACAGGACGGTAAATTTTCCAACCTGAGTAACCAAACAACAACACTACAAATGCGATAAATAATGGCCTATAGGGTTCAAATGCAGTTAAATTACCAATCCATGAGCCACTTACCCCAAGTAATAACAGGAGCAAAGGACCTACACAGCATACGCCTGCGCCTAATGCTGCTATGATGCCTCCTATCATTGGAAGGTTTGATTCTTTTTGATTCATATAGATACCTCATTAAGTGATAATGCAAGTGTATTGCATGTACCTAAGTACGGAGTCAAGGGTGATTTATAAAAAATTTATCTTTGATAATCTGCTACGACAGATACGGGGAATAAGCTAACTTGAATTAAGGCGCAGAAGTAAAATTGGATATGCTGTTTTAGTGGGAAATGGTAGTTAAGTGAATCATTTACTTCGGTTGCAACGAATCAATTATTGGGCAGTGGCTATCGTCATCATTATTTTGGCATTGTCCTAAATGTTCTTCCAAAGCGTGTTCTAACAACAACAAGTCAGCCATCTTTTTTTGTACTGCGATCAGTTTTTTATTAGCTAATTCTTGTACTTTACTACATGGACTATCGTTTAACGCAAGTAACCCTTCAATCTCATTTAGCGTAAAACCTAATTCTTGAGAACGCTTGATAAAATGTATTCTATTTACCGTTTCTTTCGGGTAATGTCTATAGCCCTGCATAGGCTTTGGTGGTTGTTTAATTAAGCCTTTGCGTTCATAAAAGCGAATTGTTTCGACATTTACACTCAGTTCTTTAGCCAACATACTTATGGTTCGTTTAGACACGTTATCAATTACCTTACTGACTTTTTGTTTACTTACTTTATATCTAATTAAAGTGACCATCAATGAATACCAGTTTAAACATCGCTAATTGATTTTGTTTTTTCTTCTATTAAATAAGTAAAGTTACCGTTGTTACAACAATATTAAACCACAACAATGTATGGTTTATCCTTTTTCATTATCAAAGTCCAAATTAGTGTTATTACATGCAGTTCTACATGAGTACACCCTAAAGATACTGTTAATATATCACAGGCAATTACGTAATGACACCACTTAAATAAACCTATATGATATGACACCATCTAAATAGACCTAATTAGGCAAAAATGTTCATAAGAGCATATTTACGAGCATCAACTTCTGAGCAAGATGCAAATAGAGCAAAAAGCTCATTAAAAAAATTCGTTTCTGGCTTCAGCAAACGAATTGCTTCTTTTTATATAGAAAATAAATCTGGTAATTCTTTAGATAGACCAGAGCTAATTCGTTTATTGGATGAATCAGAGTCCGGTGATGTTTTGTTAGTTGAATCAATCGATCGTTTAACAAGGCTAAGCCCTGATGATTGGAAAACTCTAGTAGCCTCAATAAATGAAAAAGGAATTAGTGTTGTTAGTTTAGATCTACCAACCAGTCATTTAACATTTGGCAGTTTTCCAAGTGATGATTTTATGAGATCAATACTTAGTGCTATTAATAATATGCTGTTAGAAATATTAGCGGCCAGTGCATATAAAGAATATCGAGAACGTGAACGTAAGCAAAAAGAAGGTATTGTAAAAGCACAGCAAAAGGGACTTTATCACGGTCGTCAGCCTGATTTAGAGGCTCATGATAGGATTGCCTCGTTTACTGAAGCTGGATTTAGTATTAATAAAACGGCTGAAGCAGTTGGAGTTAGTCGAAGTACGGTAATTAGAGTTAGAAAAAAGCTTAAAAATTTAGACTAAGGTTAATTTCGAGGGGATGGGCGCAAAACCCCTAATTGGTGTTGGCAGCTCCATGCGCTGACGGTATGTAAGGCACTTTTTCTATCTTTGGTTGTAAATGAACGACGTGCTGTTTTTCCATCAATGGCAATGATATCAGCACCAGTGGTTTCAATAAGTGATGATATCCAAGATTGAAATGAATGCTCTATTTCATCTGATTTTAACCGACAAATGACACGGGCAATGGTGTCGTGTCTTGGGATACCCTCTTTGAAAGCGCCATATTTTTTTAACCAATCAAGTTTTAGATGCCCAAAATCTTCAATATCCTCCCATCCTTCTGCGCCGGAGAGTACAGCACTAATGGCTAAGAGGAGAATATCGATAAGTTCATGCTTTTTACAGCGTTCAATGCGAGGATCGGTAATTGAATCAAAGTGTTTCAGAAAAGTAGCGCTCATATTAAGTGACCAAGGTGATTATAATGCCTTGATCTGATCGCTACTTGTTCTAGAAGTTCAATTTATAATGATCTTGCCGTGGATTGTCCTGTATAAACTACTTAATTTGATTGACTTGAGTGGGTTTCTTGACTACCATGTTTTTTAAAATTTTGATGTTAGAGTAAAAATGAAAAATACTTGGATTAGTTTGTTAGTAGTACTATCGATTGCATTGCAGTCGTTTGCTTCTGTGGCTAATTCAAATGAAAGTCACCAGTTTGACTCTCTACATATTCAAACAGAACATTCCCATGATAGTGATGATATTGAACTTTTCGATGAATCATCTGACACTGAACATAATATTAAAGATTGCCATCATTGTGGTCACTGTCAAGGCACTCACACACAGTGGGTTGCCAGTAATAAATCTACACTACAGACCCCTAAACTTATTATTACAAATCAATATTTTTATGCTGATCATGTAGATAAAATATTCACTGAAGAACCTATACGCCCCCCAATCGTTTAATTTAGTTTTAAAGCTATATTCGTAACAAATTTATTCTTAACTAGCGCTTAATGTAGCCTAGTTGGTTTAGTTGCGGCATTTTATTATTAAATTAAGAGATTATTATGAAATTTTTCTCAGCAAAATCTGCTGGAATCGCATTATTTATCGGCTTTTCAGCAAGTTTATCTGTTAGTAGCTTCGCTTTTGCTAAGCCAACGCTATCGAGTGACTGGCTCGATCGGCAAATCAATAAACACCCTGATATTGTCTCAGCACGTGAACTCATGAATGCTGAATTTTCCAAAGCACAGGGCAGTAAGTTACCACTTTACAACCCAGAACTATCGACAGGTTACGAGCGTGAAGGTGACGGAAATAATTACAATATTGGTATTAGCCAAACGATTGACTTGTGGGATAAGCAGGCTGTTAATGCTGCTATCGGCGATAAAATATTAACGGCGGCCAGTAAACAATTCACTTATGCGATAGAGCAGAAAAAAGCACAAGCCTTAAAAGCACTTATTAATTGGCAACTTGCCATGGATAAGTCGTCACTTGCTTTTGAACAAGAGCAACAGTTAGAAACCTTGCTTAAAATTGTAACTAAAAGGCAGAAAGCTGGCGATCTTGGTCAGGTTGATGCTGAGTTAACTTTCTTGAATTTGTCGCAAATGCTTAATAAAACGGCCCAAATACAAGCACAGTTAACACAAGCTCAAGCCAAAGTTAATGAGTTGTTGCCTGATTGGCGTCCTGATACACAAGCATATCCAGAGAAGGGCTTAGGCGTTACAAACTTTCAAGTAGCTGAGCAGTGGTTAACGCAGCACCCGCAAGTATTAGCCTCTCAAGCACTGTGGCAAATGCAAAAAAGTAAAGCTCAATATGCCATGCTTGAAACCAAAGCCGATCCTACCATTGGAATTAGTGCCGGAAAAAATGATGTCGATAATGTTGTCGGAGTTACTTTTTCTATGCCGTTAAATATTCGTAATGATTACCAAGCTAATGCCAAAGCACAAAACCAACAAGCTATCGCCGCAGAAGCAAATTTTCGTTCAGTAATGCGTAAGCAAAAGTATTTGATACAGGCAAGTACTGCCTCACTAATCTCTAATAAAAAATACCTTGGCCGTTGGCAACAGTTAATGCAAGGGCGCGGCGAACACAGCGCGCAGTTATTGCAAAAACAATGGCAAGTAGGTGATTTAAATACCTCGGATTATTTATTGGCATTACAACAAAGAGCGGAAGGTTTATACGCGGGCATTGAATTACAAGCCCAGTTCAAAATAAGCGAAGTGCAATGGCTACTCGATGTAGGCCAATTAAATGCGGCAACTAAGCTATTAAACTAAACCTATTATATCACTTTACGCGGCTTGATGAGCGTGAATTGTTACAGAATTTGGAATTAAAAATGAAAAATAAAATAACTGATAAAACATCTCATAAAATAGTGAAAAAAATAAAACTCATTACCCTAAGTAGTTTATTTACTGGCTTAGCTGTCGTGTCAACTACGGCATTATCATATAACGATGCCGCTCTAGAAAAAACGCCAGCAGTAGAGCAATCCATCGTATTAAAAACTGACCATGATCATGACTCTGAAAGTGAAGAAGTGCATGACGAAAGTGGTCATGAACATGGTAGTGATGAAAGCAAAGACGACCATGCTGCGGAGGAGAAATCTGATGACGGTCATGACCATGGTAGTGAAACAGCGAGTAAAGAAACAGCTGAAGAAGAACATGAAGAAGGCATAAGTTTTAGTCCAGAAAAAATGGCACTCGCCAATATCAAAGTGACTAACTTAAAGCCGGCAATTTTTGCTAAAAGTATCTATGCACCAGGAGAAATAAAAGCGAACGGTTATACCAGTTACATTGTCTCTTCACGTACTGAATCGGTAGTGATCAGTCGTCATGCTATTTTAGGTGAACATGTGACTAAGGGTCAGTCTTTAGTTACCTTATTTAGTGAATCAATGGCCGAAGCACAAGCACAATATCGTGTTGCTTACAGTGAGTGGCAACGAACTAAAAAATTGGGCCTTGGCACCGTCAGTGAAAGCCGCCTAATAGCCAGTGAAACAGATTACATTTCAGCTTATGGTCGATTAACTGCCTTTGGTTTAACCAAAGCAGCCATTAAAGATATTGTAAAAAACAACTCATCAAATCTTGGTGAATATACCTTAGTCGCTCAGCGCTCTGGTGTGGTTTTAAGTGATGATTTCTCTCAAGGACAACGTGTGCCTGCCGGTGAAAAAATCATGGTATTGGCTGATGAAAAAGACTTATGGGTTGAAGCGCGTGTTTCGCCAAATAAAAAATTAAGTCTTCCTATTGGCACCATTGCAAAAGTTGAGTTTGCCGGGCAAGTGCATGTTGCCAAGGTCATTCAAGAAGCACATACCATTGATCCAAGTACGCGTACCCGAATCGTTAGACTGTCGGTTGAAAATACTGATGACAGTTTGCATTCAGGCATGTTTGTTAATGTAAATTTTCAGTTTGATACGCAAAGCCCTGTAATGGCAGTACCAGAAACAGCATTAATGCGTGGTGCCGATGGTGATTGGACGGTATTTGTTGAAGACCATTCTGGTGAATTTAAAGCCGTTGAAGTTGAATTAGGTCAGCCATTAGGCAATTACCGTCAAATTATCGGTATTGAGCCTAATACCCGTTTGGTAACAAAAGGTGCCTTTTTTGTTGCGTCAGAAATAGCAAAAGGCGGATTTGATCCGCACGGCCACTAGGGGAATAAGATTATGTTTAATAAAATGATTGATTGGTCGATCAATAATCGACTCTTAGTAATTATCGCCCTAATTGCTACTATGGCAGGCTCTGTTATGGTGATCCCAAAACTAAATTTAGATGCTTTTCCTGATGTAACCAATGTTCAGGTAGCGGTTAATACTGAAGCACCGGGCTTAGCCGCTGAAGAAGTAGAGCAGTTAATAACCTATCCCATTGAAGCAGTAATGTATGCGTTGCCTGATGTAGAGCAAGTACGCTCTATTTCAAAAACGGGTTTATCGGGTGTTACTGTTGTCTTTAAAGAAGGCACAGACATCTACTTTGCTCGCCAGTTAGTATTTGAGCGTTTACAAGCGGCAAAAGAGTTAATTCCGCAAGGCGTGGGCACACCAGCAATGGGACCTAACACCTCAGGTTTGGGTCAAGTTTTTCAGTATTTGTTAATTGCAGATAAAGATTCTGGTTATGATTCTATGACCTTAAGGAGCTTGAACGATTGGATAGTAAAGTTATTGGTTATGCCGGTAGATGGTGTTACCGACGTCTTATCTTTTGGCGGCAACGTCAGACAGTATCAAGTCAACATTGAGCCAAGTAAATTATTATCATATGAGTTAACGCAAGACGATATTGTTACTGCACTCGATAACAACAATGCCAATGTTGGCGGTTGGTACATGAACCGTGGACAAGAGCAATTAGTTATTCGTGGCACAGGTTGGTTTAATAGTGGCGAAGCAGGTTTAGCTGATATTAGACAAGTACCGGTTAAAACGGTTGATGGTACTGTGGTGACTATCGAAGATGTAGCCAAGGTTTCGCTGGGTAGTGAAATACGCCAAGGCGCAGTTACTATGACGCGCAGAGATGCACAGGGTAACATTGAAAACTTAGGTGAAGTGGTTTCAGGTATCGTATTGAAACGTATGGGCGCAAATACTAAAGCGACAATCGACGGTATAAGTGCACGTATTCCAATGATCAACCAAGCACTACCTGAAGGCGTACGTTTTGAACCTTTCTACGATCAGGCAGATTTAATTACTAAAGCAGTTGATACTGTAGTGCAAGCATTAGCGCTGGCATTTATATTTATCGCTATCGTACTTGCTCTGTTTTTAATGAACTTACGCGCAACCTTTTTAGTGTTAATTTCAATTCCTATTTCAATCGCTATCGCCTTAATGGTGATGTCTTGGATAGGTTTATCGGCAAACTTAATGTCGTTAGGTGGTATCGCTGTTGCTATTGGTATGTTGGTTGATGGCTCTGTTGTGATGGTTGAAAACATGTTCAAACACCTTAATAGACCTGATTCAACACATTACAAAAATGCGCAAGCGAGAACGTTAGGCACAGATGCTGATCCCCACGATGTAGAACATGATAAAGAAGGCATTCCTCTACGATTAAAAGAAGCAGGAAAAGAAGTTGCACGCCCGGTATTTTTTGCTGCCTCTATTATTTTAGTGGTATTTACACCGTTATTTAGCTTTGAAGGAGTGGAAGCTAAATTGTTCCAGCCGATGGCTATCAGTATTATTTTAGCGGTTATTTCGGCTATTTTAGTGGCACTGTTTGTGGTTCCAGCCTTAGCAACCTTTATGTTTAATAAAGGCGTTAAAGAAAGAGAAAGTTTTGTCTTAAAACCATTAGATAAGCTTTATCGAAAAGGCCTCAAAGCCGCGATGAAACACACGAAAGTAGTTATTATTGCTTCATTATTGTTACTTGTGGGTGCAGCATCTTTAATACCTCAAATAGGGACTGAATTTGTACCAGAATTAGAAGAGGGTACCATTAACCTAAGAGCAACATTAGCGCCATCAGCAAGTTTAGAAACAGCCTTGTCGGTTGCTCCAATTCTTGAAGAAAAGTTAATGGAGTTCCCCGAAGTTGAATATACCCTAAGTCGAATTGGACGTGCTGAAATCGGCGGTGATCCTGAACCAGTTAATAACATCGAAATTTACATTGGCTTAAAACCTGTTTCAGAATGGACAAGTGCCAAAAATCGCGTTGAATTACAAGGTTTAATGGAAGAGAAACTTGAGCAATTCCCAGGGTTATTACTTAACTTTTCACAGCCCATAGCGACTCGTGTAGATGAATTACTGTCAGGAGTTAAAGCGCAACTTGCCATTAAATTGTTTGGACCAGAATTAGATATGTTGGCGAGCAAAGGTCAAGAAATTGAAGCGGCAATCAAACAAATTGATGGCGCAAGAGATGTAGCCTTAGAGCAAATCGCTGGTGAAGCACAGTTAGTGATTAAACCGAAAAGACAGCAATTGTCACGTTTTGGTTTGTCAGTTGGCGATGTCATGGAAGTGGTTAAAAACGGTATCGGTGGCGTTAGCGCTGGCCAAATAATCAATGGTAATGAACGTTATGATATTTATGTTCGCATTGAAGAAAAATACCGTGATAACCAAGAAGCTATTGCAGATCTGAGAATACAATCACCTACGGGTGCTTGGGTACGTTTAGGCGATATTGCTACCGTCAGTTTTGAATCTGGCCCACCACAAGTGCGACGTGATGATGTACAGCGACGCGTGGTAATTCAAGCCAATGTTCAAGGTCGAGACATGGGAAGTGTTGTTAGCGACATTCGTGCAGTTATTGATAGCAAAGTAGATTTACCTGCAGGTTATTCTGTAGTGATTGGTGGTCAATTTGAAAACCAACAACGTGCGCAGCAGCGACTATCAGTGGTAGTGCCTCTATCATTGGCACTAATTGCCTTGCTACTTTATTTCGCCTTTGGCTCTGTTGGTCAAGCGATGCTTATTTTAGTGAATGTACCCTTGGCCGTTATAGGTGGTATTTTCTCACTGTATATTTCAGGTCAATACTTGTCAGTGCCAAGTTCAGTCGGCTTTATCACTTTGTTTGGTGTCGCCGTGCTTAATGGTGTAGTCATGGTAGAAAGCATTAACCAGCTGGTAAAAGATGGTATAGACACCTCAAAAGCTGTTTTTGATGGGGCAGTATCTCGTTTACGTCCAGTATTAATGACCGCCATTACTTCTGCGTTAGGTTTAATTCCAATGCTGATGTCCAATGGAGTTGGCGCTGAAATTCAACGACCACTGGCGAGTGTTATTGTTGGCGGTTTGGTTACTGCAACGTTACTCACCTTGTTTGTGTTACCGGTTTTATATGCTTGGTTCTCAAAAGCCAAAATCAAAGATCTTAGAGACTAACGCGCTAGATAACTTAGTGACTTACTCATTAACTTACAAATTAATAAAGTAAGTAACTAATTTGATAGCACTATAAATCGCTACTAGCTAAGCTCTTGTCAAAAGCAGGGCTTAGCCAGTCATTTTCACTCGATGCAGAGATTCAATAGTAGGCTTTTATTAGCTTCGAATTTTTGCATCCTAAATTTAGGGAATAATGATGAAAAAGCTGTCGTTTTTCAATTATTCGCCAAACCTCCTTATTATCGCCACCGTGCTATTTATTATAGTGACGGGCAATTCTACATTTTTTGAACAAGTTAATTCGGTATACCCGTGGCAAGATAATCAAGGTTTTATTATCGCGCTGACTCTTGTGGTAATGAGTGTATTAACCATTATTGTGTCATTTTTCAGTATTATCATTCCCGTTCGAATAGTACTGAGCAGTCTTTTACTCTTATCTGCCATGGCTGGTTATTATACCGATAGCTTTGGCACCATCATTGATAATGTAATGATTCAAAACATTGCTGAAACGAATATCGATGAAGCAACTGACTTACTGTCATTTGAGTATTTTTTAACTGTTTTGTTGTTAGCCATAGTACCTATAGCTTGCCTTTTTATGGTCAAAATAGATAAATCGTCATGGACAAAAAACTGTTGGCTACAAATAAGTAATACCATCATGGCACTTGGTGTAATTACTGTTTCACTTTATATTTTTAGTGCTCAATTCACTAATTTCTTTAGAGAACACAAGCCATTAAGATTTTACTTAAATCCTATCTATCCCATTTACTCTACGGGATTTTTCCTCAAGGACGTGCTTGAACAGCAAGAAAATAACGAATTTTTAATGGTAGTAAACTCTGCCAATGATATTGATAAAGAGTCGCATAAAAAACTCTACATTGTCATTGTCGGTGAAACTGTCCATGCGGATAATCTTTCTATAAATGGCTATAAACGAGAAACTACACCATTATTAGCTCAAAGAGATGATTTAATTAGTTTTGATAAATTCTATGCTTGTGGCACATCAACCGCGATTTCGGTCCCTTGTATGTTTTCATTCGATAACCGAGAGTCATTTGATAATAAAAAAGCACGGCGAACACAAAACGTATTAGATGTTATTTCCAAAGCCGGGGTAAGTGTCCTTTGGCGAGACAATAACTCTAGTTCAAAAGGCGTCGCAGATCGTGTCGAATACCAAAATTTCAAATCACCTGAGCTAAATTCAGTGTGCGATATAGAGTGTCGTGACATTGGTATGTTAGACGGTTTACAGGGGTATATTGATGATCAAGAAGGTAGTGTACTCATAGTGCTTCATCAAATGGGCAACCACGGCCCGGCATATTACAAACGATACCCCAAAGACTTTGAGAAGTTCACTCCTGCCTGTCAAACAAGCGAACTCTCCGCCTGTGAAACTAGCGAAATTGTTAATGCGTATGATAATGCCATTCTCTATACCGATTACTTTATCAATGAAACCATTAATTTATTAGAAGAGAACAATACCAACTTTGAAACTGCCATGTTTTATATTGGCGATCATGGTGAATCGTTAGGTAAGAACGGACTCTACTTACATGGTATGCCTTACATGCTGGCGCCTGAAGAACAGACTCATGTACCTTTAATTGCTTGGTTCGGCTCTTCATCACACGTTGATATGGAAAGTACGGTCAAACAAAGTAAAAAAGAAAGTTCTCACGATGCTTTTTCTTTTTCTTTACTACATGCGTTAAATATCAGCACAGATATGTCATTGCCTGAAAAAGCGCCATCACCACTATTTGTTATGCAAGAGGAAGAGTAAATGTCAAATAATAACCATACGCACAGCCATGCACATAACCATGACGGAAAATTAAGCATGGCAGTATTTATCAATATTTTACTTACTGTGGCCCAAGTTATCGGCGGGGTTTTATCAGGTAGTTTATCCTTGATTGCTGATGCGCTTCATAACCTCAGTGATGCAGGCGCTATCGTTATTGCGATTGTTGCGAGAAAAATTGCAAGAAAACCCGCTAATAGCCAAATGACTTTTGGTTTTAAACGGGCTGAAATTATCGGGGCATTAATCAACAGTACTACCCTTATTATTCTTGGTATATATCTCATTTATGCCGCAGTTGAGAAGTACTTTAACCCTCAACCTATTGATGGTTGGATTGTTGTTTGGATTGCGACAATAGCCTTAGTGATTGATTCCATAACCGCGTGGTTGACTTATCAAGCAGGCGCGAAGAATAACTTGAATCTCAGAGCGGCATTTATTCATAATTTATCTGATGCCTTTGCTTCTGTCGTTGTCATTGTTGCGGGTAGTTTGATCATTTTATATCAATGGTATGTTGTCGATTTATTGGCAACCATACTTATCTCGGTTTATGTGGTGTACCACGGTATTATTTTAGCTAAGCAAAGTATTCGTATTTTAATGCAAGCGGTCCCCGTTGATATCGATATCGATAAGATTTGTAAGGATATCGAATCAATGGAGAATGTTGAAAAAGTAAGACACATTCATGTGTGGCAATTAGATGATAGCGAAGTGTATTTAGAAACCAGTGTTAACTTAAAAACGATGGAACAATTCCAAGATCTTAAGCCAATTAAAGATTTGCTCGCAGCTCAATACGGTATTCACCACTCGACCATAGAAGTGGTAGTAGGGAACACCTTGCAAATGGAGAATTGTTTTGAACTTGAGTAAACACCTGCTTTATTCAATGTATGCATTAACGCTTATTGCTTTTTTATTTGAAACAACAAATAGCGATATTTGGCTTCAAAATTTGTTATTCAATGCATCCAACCAAACGTGGTTAATTGATAAATATGAAGAGCCTTATCGTTTTATTTTTTACTTGTTGCCTAAATACAGCATTATTTTGTTGGCACTGTCGCTCATTGCTTTTTACGTTATCGCTTGTAGACGCAAGTACTCTAAGCACTTTCAAAAGCGATTATTAGTGGTTATTTTCTCTTTGATGTTAGTGCCGTCAGTCATCGGCGGTTTAAAAGCAACAACCAATGGTGCTTGTCCTGCGCAGCTTGAACTATATGGCGGCGATGTCCCTTATGTTAAGGCGTTTGAATTAATGCCTGAATCGTTTGAGTCAACTAAAAAGTACAAGTGCTTTCCTGCGGGTCATGCCAGCGGTGGTTTTGCCTTAATGTCATTATTCTTTTTGTTTTATCGTCCGAAATACCAATGTATTGCGATAGCGTTTGCTGTTTCTACTGGCTGGATTATGGGGAGTTATAAGATGGCGATAGGTGACCATTTTTTAAGTCACACACTAACAACGATGACGTTGTCATGGTTAATCATTTGTTTGATAGCCGCGGTAGTGTTTCGTACCTTACACTTTCCTAATTCCAAACCTAATGCTAAGAATAGCCAACAGGAGCCAATCAATGGGTACTAAGCAAAAGCCGACGGGAATAAAACGAATATACCTAGCAGCGGGGCATTCACTCAGAGCGTTTAAATGGCTGATAGCAAATGAAGCAGCGTTTAAACAAGAATTCTGGCTGTCAGTTCTTCTCGTTGTGGGCTGTTTATTCTTTCCATTTTCACTTTTTGAGTACGTGTTTCTTTGGTGCGCTTTATTATTCGTATTGTTGGCAGAAATCTTCAATACCGCTATTGAGGCAGTAGTCGATAGAATTGGCGCGGAAATTCATCCGCTGTCAGGTTTAGCGAAAGACTTAGGCTCTTTGGCTGTGATGGTGAGCGTTATCATCGCAACTTTAATATGGGCTGGTGTATTTATTCAGCACTTGAGCTTATGAAGTGTAAATGTTATTAGAATGTATATAGCTATCAAATTCCTTATGAGTTGGATAACAAAAGGCAATATTGAGGAATTTAATGAACGCGATGCTATTACAACTATTAAAAAGCTAGAGCTTAAAAGGCAGCAATTAAAGTCTGAAGGCAATGGTAAAAAATTATCAACTGCAGAACTTAAACTGTTACTTTCTGCATACAATTACACTGGTAATGAGAAGCTATCTAATAAAATAGCTACAACCTTGATTGAAAGGCGTAATAACCGCGCAGAACAAGCATCCAGCAAAGAAGAAATAGATATTGCGAATAAACTGACTATAGATAATTTAGATATTCCATATTAAAAAGCATATTACATATTTTTGGTATGTGCTCTCAATAACACCAAAAATATGTAATGTAGACCTATTTTTAATAACTTCCCATAAAATACGACGAATATAGCCCTACAAATAAATAAAACACCAAGAATATGTTATGTACATACAAAGGTACAAGCTCTCAACACCAAAAATATGTTGCGTACATGCAAAGATATAAGCTCTCAACACCAAAAATATGTTACGTACATACAAAGATACAAGCTCTCAACACCAAAAATATGTTACGCATATACACAAATACAAACTTTCAACCTCAGAATTGTGTTAAATATATTAAAAAAGAGCTTAATCTATCATTTTGCATGCTAGCAATGAGACATATACTATAAAAATAGTGTATGTCGTCAGAACCTTATTCTAAAAAAGAACACCAAATATATGTAATCTAAACACCAAATATATGTAATCTAAACACCAAATATATGATCCGAAACACCAAATATATGATCTAAAACACCAAATATATGATCCGAAACACCAAATATATGATCTGCTATTGTATTTTTATCTTTTAATAACAATAACTTACAGACACCTATAGTTCTTATAGATCTTATAGTTTTAATAGATTTAATAGAATTAATAGGTACTGTGGATATGTGAATAAGTTAATGACGATTCTAACGAGTTAATTGGATCAACATCTTACTAACTCATTGGTGAAATAGTTAATAATCAAGACTAATTACTCTATTAAGCTACTATTAAAAAGAATTAAGCTTTAAAAACACTATGGAGTAACTAAATATCTGATCTTTGAAGCACCCCTTGATAAATCAAGGGGATTCTTGTCGTCAACGGTTTAAGC